>Ga0070747_1000328_pt1 | contig 24183 bp, 33 predicted proteins | sample VirMetDEL_Mar_31_FD_77321 | JGI IMG/M metagenome (GOLD analysis project Ga0070747, IMG submission 77321) | Aqueous microbial communities from the Delaware River and Bay under freshwater to marine salinity gradient to study organic matter... | ecosystem: Environmental > Aquatic > Marine > Coastal... | reverse complement strand
CCCCGTAGGCACCAAGGAACCATGAGGGAGATTCACTTAGGTTCCCCCATATCTAAGGCGGATTCAATTATCTCCCTTCCCATAACCCTTACTAATCAAGGTAATATAGAAGGAGGACTCGTAAGGATCGGATTTAAGAGGGCTCGTCCCTCGCCTACGATCCTCATACCTCTCGTCTAGTCTCGTAAGGAGGGTCGTAAGAGGGTCGTAGACACTCCCTTTAGACACTCCCCTTATTAAACAAAAAAAAAAAAAAAAAAGAATACCCCCAAGACAGCACCAATACTCCCATTTAGGAGTACTAGTGTTGTCTTGGGGGTTTTTATACGAGGGAACCGAGTTCCCTTTAGTTTAATTTATAACTAGCACTATCAAAGCTAGTAAACCTTGAAGCATTAGAACTGACCAACAGCCTGAAATAAAGGGGTTCGATTCATAGATTCCCTTGGCAGCGTCTAGGAGGTTCCTTGTGTATTCCATAGTAGAGTTTCCAAAAGTTATGTGTTTAGTTATAGGAGTGTCTAAAAGGGGTCGGGACGAGCCCTCCCTACAACCCTCTTACGATCCATATGGCAAATAAGCAGGTCTGGTTGTAGGTACCGGGTAGTTCTTTGGACCCAGTTTAGTACCACCGGGGCCATAAGCCAATAGCATCTCTGTCATATTCTTGGCATTCTGTTCTGTGGTTTCGTCCATCCTCAACGTCAGGGAATCCAACGGTGCGATTGCAGAAGCAAACCAACCAATGTTAATTGGGTAGAACTTTACATACTGTCCCGCTTTCCAACCAAATGGATTAGCTGGGGCCGGAGTAGGGACCAGTGAGGCACCTCTGCTTGACCCATCACGCCATAATTTTGCAAAACGAGTATCACCACCTATGTCAGTTGGCATCTTGTTCTGGAATGCATACCGCATCTCAAGATCTTCAAACCCACGGATATCTGACTGGCTCATACCTATATTTGCGTCAATGCAATCTTGGAATGTAACACCACCTGCATTAATAGGGTTTTTCTGCAAGACCGCAATGCGAGTTCCATCCTCCGCTAGGGGTATGATAGAATCAATGTGTTTCCACAGCTCCCTACGCCCTTGGAAGAACTTTGTTTTATTAAACCCTTCAGGGTAATCAGAGGAAGGTCCCGTGTAGTACTCTCCTAGTTGAATCGCTGAAAATCCTGCGTTAGCGTAATTCTTGAATAGAGCCTCATAGAAAGCTTGCATGTATGCACGACCTCCCTCAAGGTCCATCCTCATGCGATAGTGGTGGGATTTTGTGCCTGTACCTGCCCACGCAAGCCCCGCGCTAATATAACAATCAGGTACAGTCCTAGAGTTTGCACTCGCCGAGTCAGCCACTAACATTTGGATGGCAATGTCACCATTGACCACACGTGGATCACTTAGTAGCTTCTTAATCCAGTCACCCTCTGGGCCGTTCCAGATATAGTTAGACCATTTAGGGTCAGCTGCTTGCTCTATACCACCCGGCAGCAAGTAACGATTCCGTACAAAATCACGCCACCGAAGGTTCAGTACGAGCCCGGGGGTTAGCTCTTTAAAGGCAGCGGGTGCACCTGCTACGACTTTGTTAAGACCTGAAGATGCGAATTTCTTATCGATCCACGTGTCGCTTTCGTTCCATGAAGATAGCCCCTCACGTGTTGCAACGACTCTCTGCCACCTGATATTAGTGTTCATAAACGTGTCAGGTTTTGAAGAAGTAGGTTTTGAAGGAATAGGTTTCGGGGGAGTAGGCTCTGGTATAGGCTCTGGGATAGGCTCTGGGATAGGCTCTGGGATAGGCTCTGGGATAGGCTCTGGGATAGGCTCTGGGATAGGCTCTGGGATGACTACTTTAGAGTGGCCAACAACCCAATCACTAAATTCACCAAAGTCACCATTTTCACAGGCACGTACCCGGTAAGAATAAGGGATTCCCTCAGTAGGTGTTAAATCTTCAAAAGTAGTACTAGAGGTTTCCGCGAGGAAAATACCTTCGTCAGCTCCATTAGTGCTCCCAAAGACTTGGTACCAGAGAGGGATAAATACGCTCGTAGGACTCGACAGAGTCTCGGTAGGTACCACCTCGTCCCAAGTCACGACTACCTTACCGGGGTATACGCCCTTACTAGCTGACACGTTAGACGGAATGTCAGGTCCAGCAAATACATTTTTCCGGAGTTGTTGCAATGCCTCAGTTAACGAGTGGACCGAGTCCTCAATCTTTCCTAGCTCTGTCCATATATCAGCTTTGTTCATTTTCTGTCTCTTAATAGTTTAATGAATAGTTTCATATTAGTCCTTGTGAATTTTGACTTTGTAGTAAAGATCGGAGATCCGATCCTCATAGTAAATTGGAGGAAGTATAAGGGGAGTGTCTAGAGGTTGGTCTTAAAAGGGCTCATACCTCTCTATTACAACCCCCCTTTAGTGGGGATGTGTGGGTCACGCACATTGCCTGTCATTGATATAAGAGCGTACACATCAGGAGCCACTTCTTTTGCTATCGTCACGGACAAGAAATCAGAGCATGTTCGTTGTCTGTACTTCTTTAAAATATTCTGAATTGTAAGTTGTGTTAGCTCCGATCTATAGATAAAGAAGTGTTCAAATCTCTCAGGTTCCGTAGTATAGTCTATCCTTATAGATAACTTAATCATAAGGGTACCCCTCGTGTTTCTTTGAATAAGACTCGACATAGGGATGGCTCTCTAAGCCAGCGCTCTGTTCCTCTTACTGCGGTTAAGGGAGGGCTCTATGTGGTCCTCACTCTGTTCCTCTTGTAGGTCATAGAAAGCGTACAGACCATTTTGAGCCAAATAAACTGGTTGAAATACATCTGGCTTCACTTCTATCGCCACAGAAACTCTCTCTGCATTCTTTAAAGAGAACATATTTTGTAGCTCCATAAACTGGATCAGTCCACTGATACTCAATTCTTGGAGGTCTTTTCCATAAGGAATATCAATGACCTTGATGCAGATTGGCCTCGCTGTTATTAGGTTATCTCCAAGGGGGTTACCACTGAAGTCAGTACCATCTTGTTTATTTATTAGAACTTTCATGTGACTCTCCTTACATACTTTTGTTTTAGAGATTAGCAACCATCTTCTCCACCTCACCAGCCTCAATCAGGTCTGCAATCTCGTCAAACGTTAGCTTATGCTTATCGTTGAGGGTCACATACATTTGTACAACGTCCGGCCCCAGTAACCTATCTAGATTACTCCTTGTACCGGGCCTTTTACCGGGGGCATCAGGATTGGCACCAGTGCCGACGTGGACTTCGTTGATATCCAGTAGATCAGCAAGTACATACAGGCAGCATTCCTTACCTGTTTTGGGGTCATACCAATCACCTGTGTTTTGTACGTATTCATCAGACCTCAAGGCGTAGGCCCAGTCCTGCCTCATATCTTCAGTTAGACCGTTCTCTACAATACTATTCACGTAGTCCTCTCGTTCTTGCTCTTCATTCAGGCTACTATTTTCGTTTGTTACGTTCATTTCTAGTTTTCCTTTGTTTTTCATATCTATATAATGCTTTTAATTGGAATAGACACATACTGACCATAAAGATCACGTATATAATCACGGCTAACAGTGTAGCTACGGCAGGCCAGTTCATTACTTTACCTTAAGGGTCGGTCAGGGCTATACGAGGGAACCGAGTTCCCTTGTCCCTCGCCTACGTCCCCCCTAAATACAATCTCTACGCCCGTCCATGCTGCGGGGTGGAACACTGCACCTTCTTCATCTGTACAGTAGCTATACGCACCATCAATGTGGTGAAACTTCAGTACAGTGGATTTCCCTGCGGCGGCTCCACCTACAGGTACCTTGGCATCTTCCTTAAGTCGTATCTGTGAACCATTAGTTACGTTATACAGTTTCATGAATGATTTTCCTTTATAAACTTGATTGCATCTTCTCTGGTTTCAGCAGAAAAGGGACCAACAGTATACTGTACAAAAACAGACTCTCGTGCGTCTTGAATATCCCGGGGGTCAAAATAACGCTTGAATTGCCATGTATCGTTAGCATGTCGATACGCCCACCATTTATTAGGTTCCATAAGCCATCTCCATCGTCTCTAGGTATAATTTGTGTATACGGTTTAGCCAACCCTTGAGAAAGACCCTAGTGGGTTTCCCATAAGAAATCTCATGAAAGAAGGTGTGGCGAGCAATATACAAGTCATGTAGCAGTGCACTAGGGGAGTCCTCTTTAAGGGCCTCTCTGGTAACTGGGCCCAATGAGCCGTCATCTACCACACCAAGAACTCGTTGTAGCTGCCTGATCGCAGTCTTAGGTCCAGAGTGTACTGCCCAATCAGCCACGAATATATCTACACCGGGAGGTAGGATGCTAGCATTGACTTGTCTCCAGTAACCCTCCTTGTAGATCTCTGCGGCTTGATCAATTGTTAGGTTTCTCAGGTTCTCTAAGGCAACAACAGGGTCTTTTATATTTCTGTAAGACATTAAGGTCTCCAGCGTGATCCCTTTATTAGTCGCACCCCCGGGGTCATCTGGATGGTTTACATAACCACCTTCAAACTCAGTGATGAGCTCAACAAATTTAAGTAGATTAACATTCATGGTTTCTCCTTGTATAAAATCCCCAGATTTCTCTGGGTTTTGTTAGTGTTAGTCTAGAGTAACAGTTACCTTCTGCTCTATGGCAAGCGCGTCCGCTAGGGACCCATAGGTGGGGAGGTCGGTGCCGTAGGCTATCTGGACCCAAAGATAGGTCTCACCGCCGCAGAGTTGCTGGATGGCGGGAATCAAGGTGGCATAGGCGAAATCGCTGGGACACCCATTAATGCCTCGATCGCGCATGTACTCTCCGACCACGCATGTGGCCCAGTTATAGTGATTGATCCCGGCGTCAGGGTCTCGTTCATTAACGAACGCTGTAAAATCCTGAATTATGGTAATCATCTGTTGTCTCCTCAGACGTTAGGACGGAATGTCCACAAGTGACCTCTTATGCTTATCTTTCTTGTAGTACTTAGTGCGATCCCTGTGGGCTGCACCTTTCTTACCTTGAGCTTTCCTTACCTTAATCTCCGCCATCTTGGGGAGCTTCAGGCTGTTCTTCTCTTTCATCTTTAATCTCCTCATATTCGACAGCAGGTATGTCTTCTACCTTGCTTTCTATTTTAACCCCGGTTAGGTTGACTTGGAAAGGGGCCTTCTCCGTTGTCTCTACTTCTAACTTCTCAGGCACATGCCGGTAGCCATATCGAAGCAGATCGGTGACTATCTTCTGCTTGTTGATGAGTAAAGAGGATAGTCCCTGTGCGCTATATCTTCGAGAGTGATTAGGATCTTCCATCTCTGATATAGCCTGTGCCACCTCATGGTATAGCTCTACCATAGCTGCGATTGGATCAAAGTTCAATTCCTTAAGCCGTTCCACCGATTGTTTAGCAAACTGGTTCTTAGAACCTTTTGGTCTCCCGGCACCGGGTCTCTTCCCACCAATTTGGCCTTTGAAACTTTTGGGTTCCTCGGCATTAGGGTCCACTAATTTTTTCTCATCGTTTGCATTGGGGTCTTCTTCAAAACCACCACCGGCATTTTCGTGGTCAACCCCAAATTTTTCTTTTATATCTTCGAATGTTTTATCGAAAGAATCAGTAGACATATCATTGTTTCTCCTTAATAAGTTTCCTTTATAGTATCAACGATACCATGTACCTTAGCCTCTTTAGGGGTCATCCATTCGTCTACTGGACCCATGAGGTTCTTCTTTATGTAAGATGCACTCTTACCTGTGCACTTCTGATAGTGGACCGTAAGTCGGTTTGTTAGTGACTCAAATTCCTTCATTTGAGCAGAGATCTCATGGGATTTACCTGCCGCACCACCACTCCATGTATGTGACATGATAGTAGTATTGTGGGTGATCGTACGGTGTCCCTTCTCTCCGGCCATCAAAGCAATGACGGCGCAGGAAGCTACCGAGCCTTGAGCTAAAGTATGGATCGGGATTTTAGAGCTCTTCATAATGTCAATCAGATGAAAACAAGATGAAACCGACCCACCGGGAGAGTTCAGGATCAGTGTTATAAACTCAGGTTGTAACTCTTTCGGGAGTAGGTTATACTCCATTATCTTTACAACTAAAGGCATGACTGTCTGTTCGCAAAATTCGTCTGCTAGAATTAAAATAGCAGAGTCTGTTAGAAGTTTCCCGGGAGAATAGTACATCCCCTCTTCTAGATTATTTCTCATTTATATTTTATCCTCGATTTAAAGTGTTACTTCCGATCCCACCGGGACCTCCCATCAAGTCCACTTGAGTAGGGTTAGAGGCATCTATGATACCTGCTTCAGCGAGTCGCTTAGCTTCTTTAATAGCTGCCTTTTCGCCTTCTTGGACTGCTTTAGTACAAGCGCTGACTAGGTCATAATATACGGCTGCACTGTGTACCAGTTCCTCAAGAGGAATATCCTGATCAGCGTAGATCTCATCCCTCATAAAGTCAGCCATCAAATTGACGACTGTGGCTCGGAGTTTATCTTTATGTTCCATTAGTATCGCACCTGCTCTCGGCTTTCAGTTAGTGTTCCTTTGCAGATCTTGCGAACTTGAGCAGGGTTGATAGAGCAACTCAATCTTCGAAAGACGAATGCTACTCGGTTACGAGCAAACTCTTCGCTACCTAAGCTCACAACCTCTAAAATCCGACCACAAACGAAAGATCGTTCTGACTTAGTATCATGAAAACTCACGATACCTCCAACAAAGTTATGAGCCTTACGCTCATCCATAGTCCAAGGGGAAGCAACGTATACCCCGTTACCGAGACTGTGTATGTCTGACTCGAAGGAAGGGGAGATTAGCATCACGTTTTCTTGCATAGTATCCATGTATATGTCCTTAATGCCTCTTTCTATAAAGAGATCAATTGATATTTTTTGATATTTAGAGTGAAGTAATTTGTCTCATTACTTGGTTCTCTATCTGTTTATTAAGACTAGAAACCGCTCTACCGAGGGTAGTGGAAACTGTGGTGAAACTGTACTGCGATGTATTCACCCTAGCCACGTATGAACCAACCAACCCCTCCGTTTGCGGGACTGCATCCTTATGCCTTGCAGAGGCGTAATAACTTTTATATGCTCTAGAGTCTTTGAGCCAGAAACCCTTGTTAATAGAGAAAGCAACGATCTCAGTGGCATTACTGTGCTTAAGGTTCTTAGCGGCTTTCTTGATATCCCCTTCATCAACCGGGGTGATGTCATAAAGGAATGCTTTCTTGCCTTTGAAGGTTAGGGGTGTAGAGGCCAAGAAAGGGTGTTCTAGACACAAATCGAGGTACTCATCCTTGACAGGTATAGTCACCCATACTTGACTTCTCCCGGCATCTCGATTGAAGACATGGCCAGAGACGTCTTCATAACGATTAAACCTGAACCTATTACCAGAGAAACCGCGCCCGCTATTTGTCCCAGTGTTAAGATTGTGTAGAGCAAGTTCTCTCTTCTGTTCTTGTAGATCTATAACTACAGGGTTGTTTAGGAAAGCCTTGGTAGCGATATACCTTCTGGTTATAGCGAAGAGTGACGAAGAGTATCCTTGGATATGATTGAATGTTTCAAAATCCTTTATTAGCTCAAAGAATTTGACACGAATCACGTTTTCATCGCCTGACAAAGTCGTAGCAGGAGCAGCGTTACAGAAGTTCATCAAAGCGTCGTTGTTGATACTATTGCCATACTCGTAGAAATACCTTCTACGTGAAAATTGCCCTCCACCCCGCTCCATTCCTGAGTGGAGTAAACGCATTTTATGATCTACAGACAGAGACTTATTTTCTAGATATCTCGGACCGTGGATTTTTGCCAACCAAGAACACAGACGCTCTAATTCCTCAAGATCCGCTCCAAGTGAACGCCACATATTAAAAGCTACTTTCTTAATCTTCTCTTTATACATTTCTGCAATCTGTATAAACTCAGGTCGATACTGACAAAAAGATTCATCGTACAGTTCCTCATACTTTCCCTGATCATATAGTGAAAAGAATGAACCCATCCCAGAAACATCTTCATTTCTGTTCCATTCTTCGTTCTTAAATTCTGAATAATTCATTATACCTCCAATTTAATATAAGTACCGAAAGGGTTGTTACCTTTCGTATTTCGTGTGCCCACAAATATCACAGGGTATAGCGGGGCTTTACTTGGGTAGTCATGCCTACTGACACACATGTCAGAGAAGTAAATCAGCTGGTCTGGCTCGATTTGGTGTTCTTCCACGTATTGGAACACAGGTTGGAACGAGGTACCTCCCCCTCCCACAGTTTCAAAGGTGCTGTAATCAAACCAAGCGTCTTGCCCGTACTTCTCTACGTTAGCAACCCTATAATCCGCAGACATCAAGTAGACGCAACTAGGCTTGATATCATTGATGATAGAGTTAGCTTCTCCGATAAACGCCCTAGTCTCTTCCTCCGTAACTGACCCAGAGCTATCAAAACCAATCACGATTGGTCCTACCTCCTCTCCATCCATTGAAGGGAGATAGAGGTCGTCCCCTAAGAATTTACGATTAGGCTTACGGAAAGTGAAGTCCATAGGGTATTTGCTTTTAACTTCTTTGTGAAGCAGTTCAGCCCAATGAATCTTAGGCTCCCGTATATCCTTGATACGTCGCTTGATATCACCCGGTATAGAGCCCTTACCAGATGAACCAGCAGCGTTAGACGCTTTGATCACCATATCATCAATCTTGGCTCCGTACTCTTCCCTTTCTGAAGCTGACTGACCACCACCTTTTTGCACGTGTTCTTCAGAATTAGAAATCTGCTCTTTGATTTTCTGCTTCATATCTTCACTAGGTTGTACTCCGCCATTACCCGGGGTGTATTTAAAAACATCCGGCTGGTCTTTCTGGATGTTGTCTAAATACCGGTAGATCTCTTCCCAAGCCCAACCTGCTGTCTTCTTAGAAGGGTCGAACAAGGCCCCTTCGGGTAGTCTAAAATGCGCCTCTCTGAGTATAAGGTTAATAGCCCAGTCCATAGCCACATTACACAACTTAGGATCTTTTCCCTCCATCATGGCACAGTGTTTAAAGATCACGTGTAACACTTCATGAGCCAGAACGCCCCTAGTTTCCTCCTCTGTAATACCTGCCACAAAGTCGTCATTCCAGAAAACGTTAAACCCATCAGTACCCATCGTAGGTACCAACTCACTAGGTTGTACGGCTAACTGCAATAGACATGACCCGAAAAACGGTTCCGAAAATGCAAGGTTAGTTACAGCCCTGCTTACTTTTAGTTGGCTATCCATCTATTCTCCTAATCCACCCAGTATCCGAGAGTTCACTCTCAGTGAATGTGAAATCATATGTACCATCGTTGACCCGGAAAATTCCGGGCCCCCTTTCCATTGCGACGAAGAATTTCTGACTATTAAGGGGGAGTATAGTCCCCCTAGAGAAATCCAGAATCTCTACATTTATTAATCTAGGGTTAAGCATCGAACCCCCTACAAGAGCAAATCGCGACCATCCGTTACAACCCAAGAGCTAATAGCTTTAGACTTCTTGAGTTCAGGCGAACGCGCAATTGTCTCACGGATACAGAAAGCTGCAAACTCTTTGTTAGTAAAACGACGAATGTAAGTAACCAGCGCCTCCGCAGTCTCCGCAGTCACCTTGTGGGACATATTTGAGCACAGCGCATAAAGAACATCAGGGGCATCGGGGATAACCGCACTCTCTGGGTTAGGGAAGATCTCGTTAAGAACGTCTGGGAGCTCATTGTACATCCGCATGTAACCGAAGAAATCAGTTACCGCTGCTTCACCAATCTGACCCATCAGAGTGCCCCGGCTCAGACCCAAGTCCAAGTTGAGTTCCAAGATTGAGTTAACCCGTTCCCAAGAGCGAGGTGAGGGGCAAGCGTTCTGATTTGCATCAAACTTCTGGAGGTACTCAGGACGATCATTAATGAATGACGTTACCTCTGGTGCAAAGTTATTTTGCAGAGCATACTCACGAAAAGCCACATGATCCGTTTCGATATCCAAGTGAGTCAACCGATCCTTCAAGTGAGAAGGAAGCTGGGTCGTACCAGCACGAGCAGACATTGGGTTTCCTGCGGCTACAACGAATACGTTATCAGGTAGGATATGCTCACCAATACGGCGTTCGTTAATCAGCTGAGCGCATACGTTCAAGTTAGCGGTACCAGCTTGAGGCATCTCATCCAAGAACAAGATAGTAGGCTTTTTCTTATCAAAGCCCTTCATGAAGAACGGCGCGTACCGAACGTACTGTTCGTTTTCCCGATCGATAACCGGAAATCCACCGAGCTCACCTGCATCGTACTGGGCTACAATCACCGTCCGGATGTCCCATTGAAGTGAGTCAGCCAAGTCACACACCGCTGTAGTTTTTCCCTCACCGGGGAGAGACCACAACATAGGGATAAGGTAAGCGGCATCGGAAGAGTTCTTTGGAAGGTTCAAGTTATGTTGAAGCATCTGGGCTACGACTTCTACTGCATTAGAAATATTCATGTATGGTAGTCTCCAATATTTTTGTATAGTTAGTTGTGGGTTGCCTTAGGCAGCTCGTTGACCCACTGGTTCGTTTTGACGACTTTTAATTGTCCTATAGATTACAGCGCTTACTGCTACTGCACCAACCACGGCCAATCCAACTGGATGAGTAGTGGCCATTTTGACAGCATTCTTGGATAATGTAGTTGCTACAATTCCTGTTGCTACTCGTACAAGAGCCTTGCACTCTTCTGAGTTAGCTACGTGAGTTACTGTTGACATTACGTCTTGCATAAGTTCATTATATGTATTCATTTACGTTCTTCTATAGACCCTTTGGGAAAAGAGTCGTGCGGGGTTGCTTAAAAAACCCCTAACTATTGTTAGGGGTCCTCTAAGTCTCTTATCAATATTCCCATTCACCAGCTAGTCCATCTGCACTATACTCTGTGACGGTTGTCTCAAAGAAATTGTCGTGAGAGGTAGTCATTAGTGGTTCTAGCCAAGGCAAGGGGTTTGTTTTCTGTTTATAGTTTGCTTTAAGTCCAAGCTCAATCAAACGTCTATCTGCGATAAACCTGATATATGTCTTGACCTCTTCTGCCTTAAGACCTTCTATAGGTCCCATTTCATACGCTAAGTCAATGACCTTGTCTTCCAGAGCTACTGCTTCTCTCACCATATCGTATATCTCTTTCTTAAAAGAGTCATTGACAATCCTAGGGTGTTCTTCACAGTAAGTTCTAAAAAGCTTAGTCATTCCTTCACAGTGGAGAGATTCATCTCGTAGCGACCATTGTACGATTTCGCACATTCCTCGCATCTTACCGAAACGAGAGTAATTTATGAGCATAACGAAAGCAGAGAACAGACTCATACCCTCGTTAATAGCACTCCTAGCTACGGCGCTAGCAAGTCCTGAGTGACTCTTAGTGTTGATATCTACCATGAAATCAACCTTATCTCTCATTTCCTCATAATCTAAGAAAGCAGAGAACTCCTCTTCGGGTAGTCCTAGAGTGTCATTCAGGAGTGCATAGGCTCTCTGATGTACAAATTCTCTGCTGGAGAAACTAGATAACATAGCTCTTATTTCGTTATTCTTGAAACAAGGCAAATAGTGATCTAGGTAGTTACCAGCCACAACAACATCTGACTGAGTAAACAGTCGTAATATCTGTGTGATGTGGTTCTTCTCATTATCATTTAGGTCCATTTTCCACTGGGCTAAATCTTCTTGGAGCTTACATTCTCCTTCATGCCAGTGCATTTTCTCATGCTCTACAGCTTTTTCTACTGCCCAACCGTACTTAAACGGCTTAAAAACAAGGCTTGCTTCAACTACTGACATGGTAGTTCTCCTCTTTGTCTATCCCTGACATGCCACACACTCCTCATCATCTTCGAGATCTTCCCCTAGGAATTCTACGAGGCCTTGATATCCATTCTCAATGTATTTGCCCCCAACGTAAATTTGAGGAACTGTAGTTACATCACGTCCAGTAACGTCTGCCGCAGTCACACCGGCAACACCGATGTCTATGTACATATATACCATACCTCGTTCAGAGAACAAATCACATGCCTTCTTACACCAAGGACAGTCTGCTTTACCATACACAACGGTATAGTCCTCATCATCTTTTAGCGCATGACGTTCCACGGATTGTCCTACCTTATCAGCAGTTCTTCCCGCTGTTGTTCGAAGATAGTACAAACCTTTAAGTCCCGATTTCCAAGCTTGTAGGTGTACTTTGTTAACATACTTTCTGTCTGATCCTGAAGGAAAGAACAGGTTAACAGACTGTCCTTGACAGATAAACTCTTGTCTATCGGCGGCATGTTTAACTACCCATAGTTGATCTATCTCGAAGGAGGTCTTGAACACACCTTTCTGGTGATCCGTAAGGTAGTCTAGATGTTGAACACTTCCCTCGTTCTGCATTATAGATACCCATTCTTCCTCAGTATTCTTACCTAATGACTCTAGTAAGTTCACTAGATGAGGTATCTTAATGACATCCGCGCCTGCCCTAGTACGGTGTGTGTATACATTTGCCTTAATAGGCTCAATACTTGCACTAGTACCACAGAGGATACTGCTGTTTGCATTGGGAGCTATCGCCAGCAAGTGAGCGTTACGTACTTTGGAATAACCAGCCGCATCAGGAGCCACTCCTTTCAACACCGCCAACTTCCTCGTAGATGCCTTAGCTCCTTCCGAAATAAATTCGAATACCTCACGATTAAGGTCAGCAGCTTCACGGCTTTCCCAAGCGATATTCTTACTCATCAACAAGCTGTGAAAACCCATAGCGCCTAATCCTAGAGAGCGTTCCCTCATGGCACTATACTTGGCTTTGCTCAATTCCTCTGGTGCATTGTCCACAAAAGCTTGTAGCACATTATCAAGAAACTCAATGAGGTCTTGTACCATGGTTGTCTCTTTCCACAGAGGATAGTGCTCTAGATTAACAGAAGACAAACAACATACAGCTGTACGGTCTTCACTAGTTGCTAAGTGTATCTCATTACACAAGTTAGAACCGTGTACCTTAAGTCCCATAGCCTTCTGGTAATCAGGTAGTGCCTTATTAGCTGTGTCAATAAAGTTGAGGTAGGGTGACCCTGTTCTGAAACGAACCTCCAGTAAGCGTTCCCAGATGTTTCTCGCACGTAGCGTATCAGTTACGGTCCCTGTGTGGGGACATTTTAGTTCCCAGTCTGCATTATCTAGTACCGCTCGCATAAAGGCATCAGTAAGGTTCACAGCGTTAAACAAGTTGAAACACTTCCGGTTGCTGTCACCGCCTGTTGGTACCTTAAAATTAATAAACTCAATGATATCTGGGTGATCAATATCTAGGTAGGCTGCGTAAGAACCCTTGCGAGTTCTACCTTGTTTGAAAGCGGTCATTTGAGCGTCAGATACTTTAAGCATCGGGAGAACTCCCGGTGACTTTTCAGTAATACCTCTTACGTCAGCCCAATGCCCACCTACACCTCCCCCTTTAACAGATAACCAAGCGGTTTCTTCGTGGTGCTTAGCCAATCCTCCTACTGTATCTGGTACATAAGACAAAAAGCAACTAATAGGGAGACCTACATGTTTCTCTTCCGGCTTAGGTGCGTTGCTCAGGATTGGTGACGAAAACATAAACCAGCCTTCGGATACATAATTGTAGATCCGTTGAGCTAGTCCCATGTCTCCACCACTATAAGCAACAGCTGCTCTTGCAAACGCTTCTTGCGGGGAAGTCTCCTCTTTTTCCAGATAATAACTTTTCAGTAGTTTTAGTGCCTGTTCTGTAAGTCTATCATCCCTCTTATGATTGATAACTATTCCATAACATTTCAAAAATCAGTCTCCTCTCTCTTTTCTTCTTAAATGGATGACCGCTACCCCCGCCTCTTTAAAAACAGATAGGGCAGAACGATCCTTGTAAAATTCCTCGAAGTACACACGGACGATACCGGCTTGTATGATCGAGGTAGCGCAGGTGGTACAAGGCAACAATGTGGTATACATGTGCGCGTCTTCTCCTGACAGCGTAGATTTTGCTAGCTTAGCAATAGCATTTTGTTCAGCATGTATAACATTATGGTTCGTCTTTCCATTACCATCTCTCATTGTGTTATCACAACCAGAGGGGGTACCATTGTAACCATATGACAGGATGTTAGTACCCTTAGATACTATACACCCTACCTTCGTTTTATGATCCTTGCTTTCTTTTGCTATTCGAATAGCTAAGTCACGCATGAAGGTCTCGTGCCTATTAGGATCATCTACTAAGATGTATGTCATTTAGTTTTCTCTCGGTAAAAATTTCTCTCGTGATCCTAACTACCCTCTTTAAGTTTAGGAATCTCTCGCCGTAAGTAGGCAATCTCCTTTAGTACCGTCTGAATCTTAATTTTATCTTCTAGCAGTTCACTTTGTAGTTGAGCATTAACCGCCCTTAACTCAGTACTTTCCTTACAACAAATTATTGCAAAGGCACTGCTTGTGAACACCGCCATAAGAGTCAATCCTATGAAAAGCGTATCCATAGCTCAGTTTTCCTTTTTGATAATACTGTTTAAATAATGTAACCGGGTTTTTTCTCAGCCCGAATTACTTCAGTTAAGGTTTTCTTCTTCAGTGACACTTCTTGTGACAGCAATTCTCTCACCCTCTTTAATGAAGGTTTCTTAATCTCGTATCGTATAGCCTCACTCACGGCATAGAAATCACCGGGGGTCAAGTACTCAATTTCACCTAATTTATGTCGGCTTAGTGAAGGGAAGTACAGCTCGAAACACTTCTGAGTCTGCTTAGCAGTCAAGAACTTAAACTCAAGCTTAAGAAAGAGACGCCGCAGTACAGCTGGGTCCAACCCACCGATTGAGTTAGAGGTAGCAATAAAGATACCTTTAAAGTCATCGAGCTCAGTAAGTAGTTGATTTACAAAGGTTCTTTGATAGTTACGATCGGCATCACTGCGGTTCCCTGCAATAGAGTCGATTTCATCAATCAGTAGAATCGAATTTTCTATTTGTGCTTCCATGAAAGCGTCATGTAGTTGCTTCTCACCCTCACCCACATACATGCTCTGCAACTCTGCATAAGTACGTTTAATTACTGATTGTCCTAGTTGCTCACCAATATAGTTCGCTAGTTTGGACTTACCTGTACCGGGAATACCATGCAACAAGAGGGAGATCATCTGTGGTTTCTCTTCCTTCTGGATCACTCCTTTGATTTGAGACACCAGATCATCTGCCTTGCGATCAGTATTGATCAGAGAGAGATCATACCTAGAATGGTCGATCGGAGGTTGAAAGGAGGCTACAGGGGTCTTGATAGTGACTTGGACATCATCCGCATAACTAAGCACCTCGGGGGACTTAGAATCTTTCTTAGCATCCTTCAGTACCTTCTTGATTTCTCGTATTTGAGTAGCAAGTTCGGTGATCTCCTCCTCTGTAAACACCACTGGGAACACTTTAAGTGCAACACCGGGTAAATTGTTACCTTTGAAGGTGATCTGTACATAGAAGCCGCTGGCCCAGTCTTGCTCGGTTGACTCACAGGTTCCACGGTGGAATCCTGAAAGAAGATCAGAGAGTCCTTGTGCGTTTAGTAGATCGTGCGCCTTGTCTTTATCTTTTCCATTGATGAAACTAGCATAGCTACGGATCTGACCAGCAAACCAATAATTGATGGCTGTACTACGAGGCATATACGCATACGACTCGCCATCCATAAGGAGACAGTGTGCTTCATTCTTGAGAGGAAAATACTCACCAAAGGTTTCGGGGACTCCGTGGTTGTAACCTTTGCGTTCTCCTTCCCGCTGAATCAGCAGGCTAGTAATCCACTCGCCATTAAGAAAATCTTGAAGTTCATTGTGATCCTTCTTGATCTGGGACTTTGTCTTTGGTTTTTTCTTTTTTGTAGCCTCTTCCGACTTTGCAGCTGTACCTGCCTTAAGAGCTGCCAATACACTGCATAGAGCTTCTACAGTCCCTTGTAGATTCACATAAAGTTCTTTGTCTTCGTCTTGTAATGCGTCCCAGTTAATGGAGAATGTTAGGAGAGTTATGAGGGAGTTTACATACTCCTCAGTTACATCTGGCTCTTTGATTTTAACCAAATCTTCTACAGAAAAGACATCCCCGCTCTTTACTTCGTAGTAATGAACTAGGGAGGTATATGCCCTGACATACATTCCCTCTGGAGATGATCTCTCTGAGAGTATTTGGTACAACCCTATAAGAGCTTGCTGCAGCATCGTCTGATTTAAAACTATGTTTGTTTCTGTCATATTATAATTCCGGTTCTAGTTCGAACTCATTATTCTTATCCACGAAAGATAACCTACAAGTCTCATGATTATACAAAGCACCACCCGCATCCCCGGTTTTCCCGGTATGCCGTGACTTCAGTACTCTAATTTTGATAGTGTTTCTTTCCGTCAAACTTTCTGCTACAGTATTTCTAGAAAATGCTATTATCTGGAAACTGATTTGTTTTACGGACCCAGAGCCTTTAATGTCATCCATCGAAGGCATTCGTCCCTCCTCAAAAGAGGTAGAGTCTTGCTTTGTCTTACGAAGGTGGGATATGACTCCCATCCACACTTTATGTTTCTTTGCATTTTTCAATAAATCAGACATGACCTTATCCACCGCAGCGTTTGCATCAAATACTTCTGTTTCAGACACTGCGATAGTCAGGTGGTCTAGTATAATGTATTTACAACCCATTAAACATAGAGTCTCAATCTTGTCCATTAGGGAGTCATCAGACACAGAACCTTGATGGTCTAGCATCTTGACTTGCCCATTGCTAAAGATTGATTCGAACGCCTCTCGTTCCTCTGCTTCATCCACATCTACTTCCGTTAGGTTCTGTTGCAGCACCATTTGGACTAGTTTCTGCACAGTATCACCGGGATCTTCCTCTAATGATACGATACCAACAGCATCCTCTGTGGTCTCCGCAAGGTGTAGTATAATCTCTTTAATCAAAGTAGACTTACCTGAACCTGTCCCTGAAGTAAATAAGTCTACTTCTCCAAACCTAATACCTTTGGTCAACTCATTGATCCCACGAAGGCAGTCTGGTAACGCAATAGACTCTATATTCTTACGATCTAGGAACTTATCCCATAGCTGTTCCCCTTGGAGAATACCAGAGGGAGACCACGGTTGGGCATCCCAGATAGATTCCAAGATCGTTTTATGCCCATGTTCTAGTAGTGTCTGGTTTGGATCTTTCTTAGGCAATTTGGCAATCTTCACCTTGTCCACACCCACTACCTTGCACGCTTCTGCTAAGGCCTTATTACCAGCTTCGTCGTTATCCAGCATCAGTACGACTTCATCGAAGCCTCTCACCCAGTCTCTTTGTTTGAGGAGGTGTTTAATACCCGTAGCACTTGGGAGTGATACAACCGGGTATATCTTCTGATATCTTTGATAATAAGCGTATGCCACAGACATGGCGTCTAGTTCGCCTTCTGTGATAACTAAACGCTTCCCACCATTGAATTTCTGTTGTCCAAACAGTCCTTCTATAGTTCCGACAGCCCAAAAGTCCTTTGTAGCTACTTCCCTTACTTTGTATCCTACGGTCTCCTCCACACCATAAGGGTAATAGTGTTGGATAATGTTATTGTTACCGTCTACTCCAACCTTAACATCAAAGAAATCAGTAATGTCTTTGGGTAGGTTTCTTTCCTTGAACCCCCTTACGGAGAAGTTAGATACATCGAACAGCGTTAGCTTGGACGTACCTTTACTTGGAGTAGGCTTCTTGGTTATCTTACTAGGGTCGTTAGGGTTAGGGTGTACGTGGTCACAGGCAAAACATTTAGCTGGTCCTTCTTCGTACACAGCTACTGCGTCACTACTGTTACACTCACTACACTCCATGTGCCCTAAAAACTGGCTTTTCTGATCTGCCATATTACTCCTTACTGTCTTTTCCACTACCTACTATAAAAGCAGTTGTGTAGGCGGCTGCGGCTCCCCAGCAGAATATACTAAATGGGGATAAAGGAGTCCCGGTAATCACTGCATAAGGAACAGCTATAACGCTCCAGCTTATGGTCATGATGATCAGTCCACCTATCGTAAATTTTAAAAAATTCATTATTCTATTACCTCTAAATGTCCGTACTTCTTGACAAGTGCTTCTGACTTCTTAGCAGCCTTGTTCATCGTTTCGTGTTGGGCATGGTCTTCTTTAGGTATATAACGGATAGGCGCTACCTGATTATTATACCATTTTCTCTGTCCACTAGTGTCCCGATCGGTGATAGTACATAATACCATCTGCAACCAAGCTTCACTATAATTGCACCAAGCTCTTGTCTGAAACACACCTAGTATGTGGTAAGACATATCATCTCCTTCTTTCTCATCCAATTGTAGTTGGACAGAGGAAGTCTTGTAGGATCTCCAGAATGATTTCCCGGTCTTAGTGTAGGTGTTCTTCTTATACGTCCAGAGTTGCTTCTTCCCGATGTAGAACTTGTTCTTGGTCTTATTAATTACCAAGTACACAAACCCAAAGTACTGAGAGATGTCTACGTTTACGCCTGTATATACCCAGTGACCTAAGTCCCTTTTGATATAATCTTTCTTAGCTGTAAATTTACCCATCCTCCGACTCACTCGGTTTGTCTGTATCCTGCAAGGAAAACATGTCTGTTGGGGTCCTCATGATGTGAATCAAAGTACCCGTGTGCATCATATTTTCCTTCCAGTCAACTCCATGTGCATCATAGTACGCATCGATGACTCTTTGCTTCCGTTCTTTGCTGGTGGTAGCTCCCTCTAGGATCTTACCAGCTTTCACAGGACCTACCATCCATAAGCCGGGGATATCATCCACAGAGTCTCCAGTTAGCACCTGTGTCCAGTAGTGTAGATCCGCTTCATCCTCACTCATATGTAAGAAAGCATCTCTGTGAATCAGGTAATGTGTTCCTTCAATACAGTGTAGATCTTTATCAATACTGGCAATTATATAGTCATTCCCTTTGGCTTTCTCTTCTTCAGCCCAGATTCTCACTAGGTCATCAGCTTCCATACCATGAGCAGGGGTGACTAACCCCTCCTCAACTAATTTCTTTCTCAACAGGAAGTAGTTAGGGTTCTTCTCTTTAGCCTTCTTTCTCCCGGTACCAGACTTATACTTAGGGCAGAATGCCACCCTAAAGTTAGAATCACCAAATACCGCAATCTTAGTGCTGTCAATATTAAAACAACAATTCTTGATATCTTGTAGAGCCTTCTCGTATTTCTTAAATGCATGGTTTAGGCTTTTAGAGCCCCATCCACACCTAAATAGTAAAGGATCTCCATCTACTATCAATGTTAACATATAACACTCTCTATTTTTATTGGTCTATAGAGTGATTGATTTATTCAACACCCCTTGGTCCTGTGACCACTTGTGACCACAGAGTTCACAATCATACTAGATTGCGTGGTTGCTCATAGTGTACTCCTAGTGCGTTTCAGCCCAATTGTTTCCAATCATAGACTCACCATCCATACACATGACACCATACCATTTAGGGGCCTCTCGGAAAGCTTCAGCTGAAATTTCAGCGGCTCTCTTGGCCTGCTCCTCTTTTACAGACCACTGCATCTCATCATGGTAGAAGATCAGAGGGACAGCATCAATGCTTTCTTCTTTAAACTTCGCCCAAGCATATGCTACAGCTGCCTTACAAGTAATACCTTCTGCTGATTGCAAGAGGTAGTTGAGTGCTTTGTGAGATGAGTCCAAGTAGATTCGACGACCATCTAGCGCAGGAATACTAGGCTTCCGCCCTTGATTCTCGGAGTTATTTATAATGGCATAAAGCTTATCTACAAGATCTTTGTAACCGGGTATAGCCTTAGCAAACTTACTTTTAGACTCTGAACCCGCTTTCTTGTCTCTCTTCCCTGTTAAAATCAAACCTAGCTTCTCTAGGCCTGCTCCAAAAAGGAAAGCATAAATCCACGGCTTAGCTGTAGGTCTATTACAACCTAAGATATCAGCGTTCTTCTGGTGTACATCACCATTGATCACGGTGTCAGTAAAGTCATCGTCCTTAATGTAGTGACATAATGCTCTAAACTGGTTACCAGCTGAGTCTGCCCCTACTACTTTACGTCCTGCTTCTACACCAAACAATCCTCTCATTTGGGGTCCCCACAGGGCATCAAGACCGGGGACATTCACAACAATCTTGTGAGAGCTCCGTCCAGTAGGGGTACCGATAACAAACATGTCACCGTGGATCCTCCCTTGTTCATCAGTGCTTGCTAACCAACCCTTCAAGATACCTAATCTCGATCGAGTAGAAAGGAAGTTGTGGATCATCACCCCATCATCCCCTAGAGCATATAGAGACTCTTTACAGACCTTCGGTGATTTCTTAGTGAACTTCCCTGTCTTGGTGTTCTTCTCCCAGTTCCAATCAAGAGGTTCCCATCCTATATTATAAAGATGCTGCTTGATGTGGTCAATAGAGTTCAAATCAGGATCATCATACCTCACCTTGATGTACTCCCCGGCTAGCTTAGGGCTAGGGAAAGCATCTTCAGGTAGTATCTGGCAATAACCCGGCTCTTTGAAGTGATTCAGACTAGGCTTCTTATATTTCCCGTCCAACCTGTATTCAGGCTTTGATACCATATAAGTACCATTTGGGTGTTTTTTAGCTACTATTTTGAGGAAAGGTCTCATCTTAGGCAGGAGGATGGCGGTAGTCTCTTCCAGCTGCTGCTCCATCTCTTCTTTCAACTCAAAAGCTCGCTCCTTGTTAAACACCCAACCTGTTTCCGTAGCTTTCGCTTGGAATTCGGCCAGTACGTGCTCTACCCTCATACTCTTTCTCATGTACTCAGGATTCTTAGAAGACTTTAGGAACTCAGTGAGCTCCCTTGCGAGAACCCTGTACACCCTCAAGCTTAGGGTCACATCATCCCTACAACGCTTAATCATGTCTTCACTGTAGTTCATCCAGTCTTCATGCTCGGGCTTGGGAAAGCCCAAGTATTCACCCCATAGCTTCAAGCTATGTTGCCCACCAAATCGGAGGTAGTTCAATACTTGAGACATTAGTAGTGTATCTCTTACAGTAAGATCGACACTAGGAACCCAGTCAAGTATCTTCTTCATAACAGGAAGGTCGTACTGAATAATATTATGGCCTATGATCTCCTCGGCATCATCGAAATGTTTTCTGAATGCTTTCAGAGGGCGCACATAAGGATCCTTCTTATTCTCCTGATAATATTCATTACAAAATATATACTCTTGTTCTGTCTTGATGTCTTTCGTGACAATCATCCAGACCTTGTTTATAGGGGGGTTAAGTCTTTCTTTTCGCAGAAGACCATTGCCCTCCAAGTCGAAAACTATCTTCATACTTGATTACTCTCTATTAATCCCTGCTCCCTCATGCTGCTTCTTTCGCCAAAGGTTTAAGCCCTCTTGTGTACTAGAATTAATTTCATAATCAGGAAATTTCTCTATCATCTTATTAACATAAGCCCAGTTTGCATGATAGTTATTCCAAGTCCAATCAAATCTTAGTTGCTTATTCCATACTCCTCTGGCAAAGTCCGCACTAACAGCGATATTTCCGTCGGGGCCAATCCAAGCTTTAGATAAGTTACAACACATTTCATTAGTAATATAATATTTTGGAGATACGTCCTTGGTGAATATAAATTGCACTTGTTCATCAGTATTCCAAAGGTTTAGCAAGTCATTAGGTGAGTAATTCTGAAAGGAGGAGTTTAGGATGCTGTCAAACACGATTAGGTTGCCGGGATAACTTCTCGTGCCATCCCCTCTTTTTAAAAGGTTCTCACAGTTTTTCTCAGGTACTATCTCTTTTACATTTGAGATTCCAGTTAACCCGCTAACCAAAGGTAGCAAGAGCTCCTCATCGAATCCTTCTGGAAGAGGTAAAAAGACATCTATGTCTGCTGGCTCTCGTTCTAAAAGCAAATCCCGAATCTGACCTCCAGCTATATAAAGTTCTTTTGTTCTGAAGTAATTACTGAACATGCGCACTAAACTCTTAAGCTTTCTCTCTCTGGCTTTGTATATAGGGGAGTCTTTGATAACTTCACTAGGTTCTGCTGTCGCAATATAGCTCATGTTAGTCTTCTCTTTGTTGGTTTCTGAGGTTTTCGTCATCTTTGACCACTTCGTTAATTAGGTAGTTCAGATACCAAGCGGCCTTTTCTAACTCTTGCAGTAGGGGGTCTTTCTTTCCTGCACGGAACATATATTTGAAAGTTTGAGCCATTAAGTTAGCGACCCGTGGGTCGTGACCTAACAGCACGTACAGCATGATATCCTGATACTGTAATCCGCTTGGGAACCTCTCGTAAGCCTCCTTTGGGATGATACGGTAATGTGCGGGGTTGACTGCTGTATTTTCGCTGGATCTATCTGCGTAGGGCATCTCTTCTTTTCTCCAAATATTGAGCTGTTATTTTTACGTATTGAGTTCTCTTAGGTATAAATACCGTTATCTGCTCGCTTTTCTTGCGAAGGAAAGCTATAGCAAGTATAGGCACACCTTCATCAGTGGCCTTATCATCTAAGTACCCGTAGGCTCGACCTCTTGCAAAATAGAAGGGCCCATACTTCTTGATACTTCCGCCAGCGAATGACTCAGAGTTCCCATGAGAGTTGGTGAACCTAACATACCACAAAGGCTCCGCAATATAACCAATCGCTTTATTATTTTCCCCCTCGACGTAGTCTCCTTTGGCTGAGAAGGGGTTCAGGTTTTTATGTTTCACTACACTCTTAAAGATCCTCAAGATGTGCATAATACCTCCACTTTAGTAGTATCCTTTCACAGCCTCAATAGCTTCATTAAGATCATAGTGGATCTCAGTTGCCATTGACTGAATAAAGGGGTGTGGAAAGTCCTCTTTACTACCCCACATAATCATGATCTTGTGCTCAGTATGACCAAACATAAGTTCCATGCTGGTCCCTGTGCCTCTACCTGACGACCTACGAATGTCTGCTAAAATGACACGACTAGACGCTATGTCCTTCATATCCTGCTTAAAAATTCTCCGAGAGACATTCATAACGCGCCTCTCAGCACCTAGAACCCCTTGTAACTCCTCGTGGTATGAGACACGTCGGGTTGGGTCTAGGCAATTGATGTCATGTGTGAGTAGCGAAGCAGTTGCATATTTGCGCCACCCCACCATGTCTTCATATTGGGCGTCTTCCATCGGACCCGCCAAATATACGTAATCTTTCATATATACATATCCTCTTTATTACCCATAAATCACTTCATCGAACAGAGCTGTCTGTAAGATAGCATCACAGTCATCTGCGTCTAACGTAGCCCCTCCGTCTGGGTCCATCACACATCGCATTATATATGCGACTTGCGTTGACCACAGGTCGCTATCACCCGAACAGATCTTACTCAGTGCGCGTGTGATGTCTTTAAGCTCCACAAACCCCTTACCTAAAAGCTCATCGTCATCGTCTGTAATGTTACGTATTAACCAAACATTTAAATCCTTGTCTCGCTCAGGACTATAGCTGGCCCAATAACCAATGCCGCCTTCGGCAGCAGTAGTCAAGATGTCACACAGGAACTCGTAGGTAACAGGGAGACTCAATTTTACTTTGTAATCATTCATATCTATATCTCTATTAGTTAGTCCTAGACGAGGCACTATGCCCCCTCGTCGTCTCTGCGAATACCCTCGATCCCAGCTTGTTCAACGCATAGTTCACATGACAGGTCTGCACCTACGCGGATAGACTCGTCAATATCAAGTTCTGCCCCGCAGTCTGCACACTGAAAGAGGTCATCATCAGCAATTTCTGTACTCATATCTATATCCGGCCGGGGCAGTGACTCCAGTCGTTCCAGCTCCTCGATCTCCTCAACGGTGAACACCGGCTCGGAGCAACGCAGGATATATGTGGCACCGTCACACATAGCTACGTGGTCAATGTACTTGTGTAACAACAGTTCGTAGTCCATTAGTCACCCCTTTGTTATTCTTCACCCAATTTTACCATCATCATTTCGAGGTTGGATGGGTCATCGCTGAAAAGCTCAATCGTGAACTTCTCGCCTCTAGTATTGGTCAGTAT
>Ga0070747_1000327_pt1 | contig 24207 bp, 25 predicted proteins | sample VirMetDEL_Mar_31_FD_77321 | JGI IMG/M metagenome (GOLD analysis project Ga0070747, IMG submission 77321) | Aqueous microbial communities from the Delaware River and Bay under freshwater to marine salinity gradient to study organic matter... | ecosystem: Environmental > Aquatic > Marine > Coastal... | reverse complement strand
CTAATCTAATCTAATCTAATCTAATCTAATCTAATCTAATCTAACATTAGATTTCAATTGTGTGTATATTTACACTACAATTTGGAATATTTCCATAATAAGATTCAAACAATCCACATCTTTCAGGGTCGAAATTATACACAAAACTTTTACCATGCTTATTCCTTCTACGATCTTTCATATCAATCATATTGATACGTTCAGAATATACACGACGAATTAGATCGGAATCGATAATTGGCAGGATAACTACACCTTCATATTCTTTTCTCTTTCCTGATACGTCAATATGAAAACTTTCTGGATAGAAATGTTTAATAGGAGAGTCATATTTAGTTAGTAAATCGCTAAGAGGTGATGGGATCAGATCAGCGCTTTTTGGTGGTAGAACACACAAAAGTTGCTGATAAGGGAGATTTGGAACAGTTTTGTCATAAGTTGGAAACCTAAAACTCTTAACGTGTTTTGTTAGATCGTGAGCAAACGGAGCATAATGAAATGGGTAAAACCATTTCCAATTTGGAACTCCCTTGGTATAATATGACAATACCCATTGCATTCCCTCAAGATATTCATGACATATCTTAGATATAGTTACTTCATCTCCAGGAAACTTATGAGTATAGTACAACCCACGATAAAGTTCAACATCTACTTGGGATTTTCCAGAATATTCTCCCTCTTGTATTATTTCTGTACATTGTTCTAAAAGTTCATCTGGTAAATATGGCACACGACTATCTACCTTTTCTTCTAGCATAACTTGTTCAAATCTTGCTATAGTTCCTAGAAATACTTCAAGAGGATTTTTAACAAACAATACGTTTCCGGACACTACACGAGTAATATGACCGTATTGAGAACAAACATCCTTATACACTTCAATAATCATATCTAGACCTCTATTCCACACTTCAATGCTTGGCATTTGTGGAAGAAAATCATTACCAATTAGAAAACATAAAAAGATGAAATCATTGATTGCGTATTCTTGGATAAACCTTTTACCTTCTCCCCAATTCATCATATCATGGAGACGTTTTTGGACATAACCAATGTCAATACAAAAGAATTCATTAGTATGGTCGAACTGATCTTCCCGAAGAATATATATCTTCTTTAGTTTAGTTGCTAGGGTAAGCATAATCAAATCAGAATCAAGACCGTGAATACAATATGATTCGTCTGGTTTATCATGAAGTCGAATAAAAGATAAGGCTTTGTGTTCTCCTTCTCCTGGTACCTTCTCATTAGAGAATATGATTTCAACATTTTGCCATCTAGAATCTTCAGAAATACGCTTACGAATATACCAATCAATATACTTAGTAAGATGATCCATAAACTTTGTTCCTGGAGTTATACAATTATGTACTCCTATACCATTAGCTAAGAATGATGTTGAATTTGAAACAACGGAAATATCATATACATTCACATCATTACTGTTACGTGAATCTATGATTTTCAATTTCATAACTGGAGTATTTTCAACTCTATCTAATCCTCCCGTATGATCACCAAAGAAATTAATAGCACCAATCTCAGTTAGATATTGTTTTAAACTTAATCCTCGTATATAATTGAGTTTTTGTGGCAATCCATTTCTCAGACTTGCGTTAAATGCCTGTTTACTTGGCAAACAATATTGATGAACTACTGGATATTGGTTTAAAAATTCTCGAATGGCATTGTTATACGCTTGTAATCTAGTTTGACCTGACGTATATTTATATATTCCATTTTCTAAGATGCTCAACCGATCTTTCATAATCTGATTTTTAAGATTATCATATGAAGCTATTGCTTCAGCTCTAATAGATTTACTATGACAATATCTAAATCCTATCTTATCAACAAACTCTTTAGTTGATTTAATATGAACAATTACTGTCACATCACAATTCGTATTATACCCACTACTACAGGAATGAACTTTTTGCACCATTCCAATAGACGATTCTACCCCAATTTTTTTAAGCAATTCAGTTAAAATTTTCATATGAGTAACCATACTAGATCTAAACTTCTCACGACATGAATGAGAAAACTTCACTCCTCTAATTACAAAACTATTCTTATTCTTACCAAACCCAGGAGCGTGTCCATCTCCTCCAAAATAACCTCCCAAAAACTCTCGTACAACTGAAATAGGACAATTAGAATCAAGTATAAAATTAGGAAATTTCATTTCTTGGTCAATGCGTGTCCCAATAGGAATTCCAGTACTATTAATCGCTTTACTCAGCCGTGCCGGTAGATTAACTCTAAACGACCTTTTGTCGTCATATGTACTAGACATACATTTTCCTGTACATAATTCAATATCTTTTAATAGTAATAGAACATCAGGAATACTACCTAACGTAACTGATCCGTATGGTTCGATTTTATTGGTAGATTTTCGAATATATTCTGATGAACATCCATCAGATAACATAATGCCATTAATACGTGCAAAAGCTAGTAGTTTTTCTCTGTTAGCTTCAGTATCCATTGAAAAGTTGAAATCTCCAATTGAGATATTGTAGTCTTTTTCATCTTTTTGAGGAATATCAATAACCCCCCTTACTCCAAAAACCACCGAATGTGTTGAGTCAAGTTCAGATGCATTTATCCATACTCCTTCAGATGTCATAATTTGATGATCTGGTGTGCATGTCAAAACTCTCCCATCTTGAAATGTAATTGTAATCACATCTTTGACACCTTGATCAAAAAACTGTGTTTGTAATGTATATTCAGTAGAATTATATTTAGTCGATAAACACACTACTTCAGTAGTGTTATTTTCCAGCATATTAATCGGTCTACAACGCCCTGCGTGTAATGATACTAACGAATCTCCTGAAATGCAGTTTGAATCAAATTTGGGACCATTACTATATCTATTATTTTCTTCAGATTTAGAACTCTCCATAGCGCTTTTAAATCGTCTTTGTCTTTGCTGCTTTTGCTTACTTTGAGGTGCAGGACCGTCTACGCAAAGTATCAATCTCTTTGTTGGGTTTACAATACGAAAAAGATTTTCTATTGTTTCACATACGGACTTAAACACTTGTGTTCTTAGACAACCTCTTTCTTGATAAGGAGGACGACCAAGCAATCGTCTTTGAGGTTTGTTATTACCGTATTTGTACACTTCTTGTGCTGCTTGGTGAAATACTCCGTTTAAATCGATAAAGAAGTTATCGATTGGAGTAATGTCGTCTGTTTCGATGAGATCTTGGAAAATAACTCCTTTCTTCATGCGAATTAAACTATCTGACATGGTTTCTTTGAACCATGGAAAAAACCTATGGATTCCCATTTTGTTTATTGTTGTATCTTTGATCTTAAATTCATTTTACATGATTTAAGATTCATTATGTTATATCTATTTCTATTTCTTACTACCCAATAGCCTTACCGGCTTTTCTTCGTCTTCTTCTTCTCGTGCATTGGTGTTTGTTAGAATCTCAAGTACTCTACCAACATTTTTTTGAAGTTTATACACTTGTAAGCTTAGATCTTTAACTTGTTCTTCAAGAGACTTGTTTCTATACTGAATATTTCCCTCATCGATAATACCGGTATCCAACCATTTACCAACAATATCCTGTTTTGATTTAGGAAACAACCACGCAGGTCCATCTTTCAATTTTGGTCCCCATTTTCCCCCCAATCTTTTAATATCTTCCTTATAAGGTTTTGTATCCCCTCGAAGAACGAAAGAAACATCGGTGTAAGGTTCAAGAATAACTCCATTTGGTTTTGACATGTTTGGTATTACTATGTATATACTTTTATTGTAAAAATCACTTTGATGTATCGTATATGTATATTTCTATTCGGAAGTGTTTTGGTAAAGTATCTTGTATAAACTTTATATCTTCTTCTGGTACTTTGTCATTAAAACAATAGTAATTATCATAACTAAAATAGCTCCAAACGGTATAAACAATAGTTCCAATAGCAATATATTCCAATAATCTCATATCTATGTACAGGCTTAAATCCAATTTTATAATTAAAGACATGTCATAATATATATAATGACCTCGTTAACGCCAAAAACATAAGAAGTTCTAAAAAAGAAAGTGAGAGAGCCGACACGTCAAAGATTATCTCAGCTACCTCCAGATGAACAAGTTAGATGGGTTAATTGTCCAAAAGCAGAATCCTTAATACAAGGATATACTAACAAACTCATTGCATAAATTATTGCTAATAGAGTGGGGGTATCTCAACCTATTTGTCAACAAATATCAACTAAAACACAAACAGAAACCCCTCCATCTCCTACGCCAAGTTGTAAAAGCAGTAGTAGTGATGGGTCAGTTGCTTTTGATCTATTTGACTGATCTAAAAGTATAATATGTATAACAAATCATGAGAAAAGACTTTCAAGTTAATGATTTATTATATGCTGTTGTAGGATACGGAGGAGTAAATAAATATCATCAATTTGTTAGAGTAGAAAGTATTTCACAAACGGGAAGATACAAAATTAGTGTATTTCCAAGTAAAATAATTGGACAACCTATTGTTCGAAATGGTGTAAAATATACTTATGTAGAGCCAAATCTTGATATTGTAAGACAGGTAAGACTAATCAATACTACAAGATATCAATCAGATTTAGATTGTACGTATGTTAATTATGATTCGAGTAAAATCCTTACTGATGCTATAGAATTAACAAATTGAACTTAAGAAAGAAAATCTTTATATATAAAGATGGGAAAGATAAAGTGTAAAATATGTGATAAAAAATTAAACAGATTAATGGTTGATTTATATACTTGTAGATGTGGTGGGATTTTCTGCAGGGAAAAGCATATGATGGATCATGATTGTCCGTATGATTATCATAAAGATACTCAGAAGAAACTAGAAAAAGATATGCCTCCAATTATCGCAGATAAGATAATAAAGATATAACGTATGTTTTTCAACGATGATATATGTATGGACTATCACAATTTCTAGCACGGTGAAACCCTCGTTCGCCGCAAAGATTGCAATATAACCCATAATTATCTGCTAAACTTTTTCGAAATTCTTTAGTCTTTAATTATATGACCATTCTCTTTACAAAACATCTAAGTTGAGTCTTTAAATCTGTTAAGATTTAAAGAATAACGGTAGTTACTTACTTACTTGGTTACCGCTATCCTAGTAGCACGCCTTGATTTTCTTGTTGTTATATCAGCAACAGATTTATTAATCTCCATATCAGCAACTTCTACTTCTTCTTTTGAATTGCTTTGATGTTTTTGCAACATTTGAATATCTGCATGTAAACTAGGCAATCCTGTTCCCATATTAGCTCTTTTACCGCATATGATTGATGCAGATACACCCTTAGTAGTTTCTATTTCTCCGTTTACAGCCGCGTTCAAAAAGTTTTCCAATGTTTCTTCAAATGATGCCTTTCCCATTGGACCAGATTCATTTTTACGCATGGCATATCTACTAATTGAAGTTATAGAACCAGTATACGTCATTTTATCACACAAAAGTTTCGCATGACATTTATTAATCTTTGGCATTAGATTTAGAAATTCATTATAGATAGTTCTATTTGCTGATTCTATTCCAAGAATTTGTACCATATCTAAAGGATCATTTGAAACTGTTCTAGTTTTGTCTACATCTGGATGAGACATAATAACAGGAAAATTCGATCCATCAGTTTCAATCATCCATTCTCCCGGTTTAGACTTATCACGAAGATAATAAAATTGCTTAATACCAGGTATACCACATATATGCATAGATTTAATACTAGGTTTAACAGTTTCTTGTAAATATACTAATTCCTTATTATCTTCTGTAACATACACAACTTCTTCATCTACTTCAATATTAGACATATCTGCAAAAATATCAAGTTGACCAATACTATCAGGAGAAAATACACAATACAAATCTTCATATTGTTCAGAGATAACACTAGAAATATCCTCAAGAGACATAGAATATTCATGTAACATATCCATGTTCATCTTGATAGTAATACAATGAGAATGTTTAGAAAATTCATCATTATACAAAAGTTTGAACATGTCATACCAATCTTCATCTTCCTTGTTCATTACCTCATTAATACCCAATGCTACTCTATCAATAGTCAATTCTGTAATGCTATTTCCAATCATTTTTCTCAACTCTGGAACACTTGTGTTGTTCTCAGTGAAATATACAGAACAACACTTGCCTTTAGGAGATTTGGCTACACTTAAAAGTTCCTCAAACCTAGCAACACCAGAAACAACCGTTTTGTCTGTGTCACCTGCTTTGTGGAAAGTATCTCTTACTGAGAGACCATTCCATAACGTAAAGTTACGCGTCTCTGCAACTGTAAGATCATATACATATTCTGTAGAACCTTGTACATATTCCACAGATATAACTTCATCAAAATATACATCTCTATCTTGAGGAAACTCTTTCTGACTCGTGCCACGCGGATACTTATAGTCTTTGTTCAAAGTGATAAAATGTAATCTTTCCTGTTTTTTAGACTCTGTTAATGAAATTATATTTGCAAATTGTTGAGCAAATTTATTACTAATATATAGCTTGTACGTTCTATTAATATTAAGCGCTCCAGTATTGCTCTTTTTACTTTGATAACTAGACATACGACTAAATATTCCAAAGTAAGATAATAAGACTGTAATACCCCAAAGTAAGTCTTTCGATACTGATGTTACCTCTATATTTCCGTCTGATTTCCGCACACTTCCATCACCGCTATAGTAACCATCTAATAGACCCTTTATGAAGTTATATGGAGCAGAATATACAAATGTAGGCACCTTTTTATTGGTCGAATGAGTGCCACAAAGAGTTCTAAACATTTGTACAAAGAGTGTACTATTAAATCTAATATTTCTACTTACTCCTTTAATTCCAGTAGTTCTTGTTTCATTATGAATAGAATATCTCACATTATACTTACTAAAATATTGAATAATACGTTGTTCTATAATATTATCATTATTACTAAACCCAAGCTCACTTTTATTACTAAATCCCTCTGCTAGCCATATACCTATTATAAATCCAAAATCTGCATCGAGAGGTATCTTATCTGGTATACGAGAAGTGACACGAGGAGTCTTATTAATTAAAATTTGTCCAGCATCACATTCCATATAAAATTTTCTTTTCTTAACATTTGATCCGTTAAATAGTGGTCGTGGTCCAGAAAATGGTAATGTAAAAGACTTACCATTATTGTTATTCCACCATTCTTGCAATGTTTGTTCTTTTTTCTTAGGTCTTAGCTGACGAGCTTTGACTACCTCTGTAGTATAAAGATACTCATCCTTTGGAAATATAGTTTCCATATCAAAATAACTACAAACAGTTACAGGAGGCATAGGAAGACTAATTGTAGTTGGTAGAATATCTCCAACTCTAATATCACTTCCCTCGCGATCTTCAAATACTTCTCCATTCCATACAAGGAACGATTTGCTTTGAGTTGCTGTAACTTCTCTCCCACTCATTGTTCTTACCTTAACAAGATCTCCTACAGGAAGATGTCTGGTGATGGCTTCTATCTTATACCAACCCATTAGACCATTTTCATCACAGGAAGGTATCGTATAACCTTCTTCCAATTCAAAATATTCTGTACGATTCTCTGGAATCTTTACAATCTTTTCAGAATTAAATGTAAGTAACTCGTCAATCATTTCACCAATTGGTTGTATAATAGTCTTTCCATGAAACGAGTAAAGAATCTTATCATTCCAATCAATAGAATTTAACGTATTTTGCGTGTTCGCTTCTCCAAAACTTTGCGCTGCAATCATACCAACAGATTCTCCAGGCGTGATCAATGTGGTAAAATAGTACGTTCTGATTTGACTTTTTAGCTCAGGAATGTCGTCTGGATGTATTTCGATAGCCTTGAGCTGTTCTCTCAAGCCTTTCTTCTGCTTTTCCATTACACTTAACGCTGTTTTTTCTGGAATACCCTGTTGAGGTTTGATAAAATCCAGAATATATTCTATTTGTTCTTGGTTTAGCATCGTTATTAATATTAAGTTGGTTTTGTTTATATTTTTCAATTTTAATGTATTGTAAAGTAATTTAAGGACAGAAAAAATAGTCATAAATGGCTCAATATCGCGCTTATAAAGATCTTGGGAATGTTCCTGATCCAAACGGACCAAATTCGTTTGATTGTGAGGTTATCGTCACAAGAGAGCAAAAACAACAAATTTTACAGAATAACAAACTTGTATTAATTGATATCTATGGAGACTGGTGTCATCCGTGTAAAGTAATTGCACCAGTATTTGAACAAATGGCTGCTAAATATAATAACCCTGGAAACGTTTATCTGTGCAAAGAAGATGTAGATAAAGAATTATCCCCAAATTGTACAGGAGTTCCAATGTTTTCATTTTATGTTAATGGTAACAATGTTAAGAATATTTTAGGAGGAGATATGAAAGATGTAGAAAGTTCTCTACAGGCTCTTATCACAGGAACAACAAATCAAATGTCTATGAACTAATCTCATGAAATCTATATCTTTATAAGATAGATATAGATTATTCCATTATATCGTTGATCATATTGATCATATTGATTATATCTACAATGTCAGGTATTTCTAAGAATTCTATTTCACATTGACATTGGTTAGAATTAGGCAAAGTATCTATAGTAAGATCTATTATGTATTTATTGGACTTATGCACGAAAGTATGTCTATGTCTAGTTTTTCGCATATACTTTCCAGAAGGCAATTCTGTTAGTTTCTTTTCATTGCTCAACGCTATTCTTACACCGAGTTTGTGATTGTCTACGCGTGTTTTTTTGTTCTTCTTGATGATAATGGTATCATTGTCTGTTCTAATCTGACGAATACCATTTGAATACATATGTATGATATTTGATATGAACGATGAAGTATAGTTATTATCGTTTGAAAAAATAGTTAATAATTTGTTATATGTCTGATATGATATACTAGATCGAAAGTATTCGTTATCATAATATCCAAATCTAATCTCTAGTTCGTCTCCCAGTTGATATTTACTCAATAAAAGAGTAATATTAGAAACTAATTCTGAATGATCAATTGATGTTTGCATGATGATTATATATTATTGAGGTCATAATCTTCTTATATAATATATTGCTAAGTCAAATGATTAGAGGCTTAAATATTATATTACACTATATAAAAATGACTTCAAAGAAGCAGAGTTTTAAAGAAGCACACCCCTTTGAAAAGAGGAGATCTGAAGCGGCCCGTATCCGTAGTAAGTATCCTGACAGGGCACCTGTTATTATTGAGAGAGATCCTAGATGTAAAACAATACCTAATCCTGAAAAGATTAAGTTTTTAGTACCAGACGAATTAACGATAGGACAATTAATACATGTACAAAGACGTAGACTTCAATTATCTCCAGAAAAGGCTCTATTTTTATTTATAAATGGTTCTATATTAGTTCCAACCGCCGCATTGTTATCCAATGTTTATGCTGAGCATGTAGACGAGGACGGCTTCCTTTATGGGACGATTTGCACTGAAAATACGTTTGGTTGATTTCTCTAAATAAATTGTTGATCTTGTTTTTCTCATCTAAGAAACATACTATAGAGGAAGCTAGACAATTAGCTAAAACAAGGAATGGTGAATGTTTGTCTAAAGTTTATACCCCTTATACTAAATTATTATGGAAATGTATGCACGGTCATGAATGGGAAACTTTATTCAAAGTTGTTAAAAGAGCTAGTTGGTGTCCACATTGCAATGATAACATTATGAAGCATACGTGTAGGAAAATATTGGAGTTTATATATAAGATTAGGTTTATAAATGGTTGAGTGGAATGGAATTAGATGGATACTGTAAAGATGTTTGTATGGCTTTCGAGTATCAAGACAAACAACATTATGAATTTATACCTTATATGCATAAAAATGAAGATAGTTTAATTGGTATACAGAAAAGAGATAAGAAAAAGTTAGATATATGAAAAGAAAGAGGGATAGAACTAATACTAATACCATATACTATTAAATACAATGATTTATACACGTATATAATAGAACATTGTACCCGAAAATACTCCAAAAATAATTGACGATTATTCATGTTTACGATTATCATCAAGTAAAGAAGATAAGATATATAACATTAGATCATATGCAAATAAGAAAGAAGGTAAACTGTTATCTAATCAATACATAAATGGTTACGAACCTTTAATGTGGGAATGTAGTAAAGGACATCAGTTTGAGAAATCATGGATAGATGTACAAACTCGTCGTTGGTGTAAGCTATGTTCAAAACGCAATGTTCAACCAAAAATAGACAAGTTTTGTATAGATAATAATATACTATTATTAGATCCTTACCAAAATGCTAAAATAAAGATGAATTGGCAGTGTATCCATTGTAATCTTATTATTATACGGACATGGGATGTTATGAGTAGAACCTCATTTGTGTGCAAATGTAAAAAAAGTTAAAGTATAATTACCTTAGATTAAATATGATATCATAATATCATAAAACATATGATCATTCTTAATGAGAGACTCTATCATGTATATTCATCGTATGCTCACGGTTTTCATCCATCCATAATTCTTAATTTGGTACAATCTCAGTCAAAAAAGGATCGAATACCTCAAAAAACACACTAAGAGACCGTATCGATCATTACGAGTATATATTCGAACAATATATTGATCATAATCAAGCACGAAAACAACTGAAAAAAATTGTGATTTTTTTATATTGATGTCAATAAAGATGGAAAGACGTAAATCTCGCAAGAGCCGTAGAAAATCTCGTAAGAGCAAAGATAAGTCTCTTAAACAATTACAAAGAACCGCCAAGTCTCGTGGCGTTAAATATTCTGGATTGAATAAAAGATCTCTTCAGTCTAAATTGAAAAAGAAGGACATCAAGAGTCTCAAGGTTTCAAATAAACGCAGTCGCAGACGTATGTCTCGTAGATCTAAGAAGAGATCTTGCAAGCGTGGACTCAAGAAGTCTGGAGGTTGCAAACGCAAGCCTGGACGCAAGAGGTCCCGCAAGTCTAAGAAGTCTAAGCGTAGATCTCGTAGATCGAAGAAGTCGAAGAAGTCGAAGATGTCGAAGAAGTCGAAGATGTCGAAGAAGTCGAAGCGTATGTCTCGTAGATCTAAAAAGAGATCTTGCAAGCGTGGACTCAAGAAGTCTGGAGGTTGCAAACGCAAGCCTGGACGCAAGAGATCCCGCAAGTCACGTAAGTCACGTAAGTCACGCAAGCCTGTACGTAAGTCTCGTAAGTCTCGTAAGCCTGTACGCAAGTCACGCAAGTCACGCAAGTCACGCAAGTCACGCAAGTCACGCAAGTCACGCAAGTCACGCAAGTCACGCAAGCCTGTACGCAAGTCCCGCAAGTCCAAGCGTAAATCTGGTCGCCGCAAGAGAAAGTTGAGTGCATACAACAAGCATGTCCAGAAACACATAAAGGCTGGTAAGACGATGAAGCAAGCAGCTGCTTCATGGAAAAAGTAAACTGTTTGTCTAGTTGGTAAGAATAAATAGTATTATATCCCTGCAATAGGATATAATACAAACCTTTTTATGGTTGTCGATATAAATAATAAGTAATAGGATTATAAGGATCTTGAGATGCTAATGCAGTATTACCATATAGAATCATTGGTTGTAATACATTTTGCGAAGGACCACTCGTTAATAGATCATACTGTTTATCAAATATAGATTTACACTCTTTCTGTGTATATCTAGAATAATGTTGCAACGAACCACCCGAGTTTTTAGTATAATTACTTTGAGACATTTATTTACCGCTAGATATAAGTTTTTCACCATTTTATTGGAACATCAATAACATTATTGATCGATTGAAATACCCCTGATCCTAAAAACGCAGGAGCATTTTTAGTCGCTTTATTATAACTAAATGGACTTGGATGACTCGTAAAGAATACTACATGATCTTTAGTAATATATTTGTTATATGATTGTGCATATTTACCCATAAGTAACCATGCAATACCTTTAGCATGTTCAATAATATACTTAATAACTAAAGATGTGAATTCTTCCCAAATTTCTGAATGAGATTCTGGATAACTAAACTCTACAGTTAACGCGGAATTAATCATAAAACATCCCTGATCTTTCCAGTAAAATAAATCACCGTTTTCTTTGGGTGAAAATCCTTCTCGTTTTAATTCTTTATAAATGTTTCTTAAACTGGGATTTAATGAATTACCTTGTTTTACAGAGAAACAAAGACCTACAGCAGACCCGTCGCGACGATTAGAACCATTATGGTAAGGATCCTGACCAAGTATCATTACCTTTATATCTTCTAATGGGATAAACGCTCTAAATACGTGTTCTATCATTGGATATACGATGGTTTCTACCTTAGAGATATGTTCAGATATCTTCCAAAGTTCTTTTCGAACTTCTTCCATTTCAAAGAACTCTTCCCATCCTACAGGAATATTGCCTTCGTCTAGAAATTCCCATAAAGTCATGTTTTTCCAATCATATACACTGTCCAAAAGAATCACATCTCTTTTTTTACTCATTTTGTTATTCTTGTTGATATGATCCTATAAACCATTTAAAATTGCACTCTAGAGTTTGAAGAACGTTGTACTATGTCTTGTGTTATGGAGATATTGAATTAGTTATCAAATTGAGTGAAAATGCGATGAAAAAAATATATTGTTTATGATTAAAATGCCGTATCCAGTAGCGAAGTTACTCAAAGAAAAACAAGGCGATCAGTACAAATTGACTTCAGACGGAAGCCATATGCTGAACGAAATACTTAATAAGTTGGAAAGAAAGCTAGCACATGCAAGTAAACAAAATTATGCAACTGCACCTGACCGACTTTTGGGCGAAGATCTAGCCGGCGCTTATGCTGGTAAAGCCATGAGCAATGCAAGTGATGCTCAAAAATACAAGTCTTCATCTGAAGCAACCAAGGAACTTGGTCTAGTTTTTCCAGTTCATATGTCCCGTGGAGGAGACCTTGCTAAGGCCGTTTATATGGCAACTTTTCTAGAAACTGTTGCAAAGGAATTTCTAGCTAATGCTGTTTCTCACGCTATTAACAAAAAGGTTGGTAAAGCACAACTTATTAATGGTTTCTCTTTTGACAAGAAAGATTCATCTGAATCAACTTTCAGTGCTATGTCCTCGGAAGCTAGATTGGCTTGGAAGCTTGGTTATGTTGCTCCTAGACCTACTTCAAAGCAATTGCAAAATCCTAAATATACTGACTATGGTATGCAGAGTATTCTTGCTTCTAAGGGATTTCAAGCTGTTAAACAAAAACTTGACAAGGATGGTGGAGTTGAATATTATGGTTTAAGTTACTTACAATGTATGACTGTCTTACTTTTCCGTAAACGTGGAACAGGATGCGCCAAGGAATATCAAACACGTAATCTTTTGACAGGACGTTGTGAGGGTAAGAAACCATGCGCTCCTTATCAGACTCGTAATGAAGCTGGAAGATGTGTAGGAAGCAAACCTGCCCGTAAATCCAAGAAATCTACACGTAGATCTAAGAAGAGATCTTGCAAACGTGGACGCAAGAAGTCTGGAAGTTGCAAGAGAAAGCCTGGTCCCAAGAGGAAGAGATCTCGTCGTTAATTAATATCTGCTCTAATAATCTTATATGTCTGATAAACATATAAGATTCATTATCATTCACAACAATGTTTACTTTACAAAATCCAGCAATGATACAAATCCACCATTAGACTTCTTTTTGCGAGAATGTTTCTCAATTAATTGCTTCCTATTCTTACCAATTTTCTCGAATTTCTTATATTCATTGTTATACCATTCATGAATATGAAGAACATCGCGCTTTGGTTTTTCAAACAAAACCCTTGGTTTATATTCCTCATAAGGAAGTTCTCCGTACAAGTGAATTCCTTTCCAAATATATCCTTTGTTATTAGTCATATCTTTGAGATTATTTTGAATATAATCTGGTATACTGGCAGATATCTTACAGAAATATCTATAAGTCCTGTCTACTTCTTTTCCAATATTTCTATGTCTTCTATCTTCATCTCTAAAGCATCTATTGCGTTGATGCATCTCATCTCCTTGACGTTTCTTGTATTCCATTTCATCTGCTTTCTTTTTCCTCCTGGCATTATCAAGTTCTTGCATGTCTTTCATACTCTTTTCACGATCAGCTCTGAATTGTTCATCCATCTTTCCTTCTTGACAATTTATAATATCATTTTCATATTCCTGAATCTTATTCAGCCTGCGATTAATGTCTTCTTGAGATTTTTCGACTTGACTTCTTGAATAGTCGTCATCGAGTTTAAGCATTCGAGAAATCTTCTCTTGATCTCTCTCATTGTACCGCTCCATCTGCTTAATCTCGTTCTTAATATTATTCTCAAAATGTCTACGATGTTGTTCCATATGTTACTTGTATTTGATTTATTATATGTTTTCATTTTTCATTTTGAAGTATATAATAAAGGTAATGGACAAACTATCAACAAGTTTGAAACTAAAAATAGAAGATCATCCTACACAAACTATTCTACAAAGTACTACAGATGAAACGAAACACGAGTTTTCAACAGCTCCAAAAGCAATTCATATAGACAAAAATATTAAAATACCTGATACATTTGATGGTAGAATAGTATGGAAAGGGTTGATAAATCCCCCAAGAAATCAAGGTAATTGTGGAAGTTGCTGGGCATTTGCTAGTACAGGATCATTGGCTGATAGATTTAATATACAATCTCTTGGACAAATAAATGTCCAGTTATCTTCAACTAAACTTATTTTATGTGATTGGCAGGGTAAAGAGTTAGATATTCTTCGTCCTGATATAGATACTAGCGAATTGACTGATATTAATACACAAATAGTTAGAAAAACATCTTGTTATGGGAATACTTTATTTGACGCGTTTCGATATCTTTATACTATTGGAACATCAACTGAAAAATGTACACCGTATGATAGTACTCTAGGAGGACAACTAGACTTTCGTAAATTAGGTCAATTTCAAACTGTTGCAGACCTCCCTTTATGTACAACTGTAGCGGGACCAATGGGAGATATGTGTTCAAATCATGTTTATAATAAAGAAACTGGAGTAGAAGAGGGTGATCCTCAAAGATTCTATAGATGTTTTCTGTTTTATACAATACCAGGTATTGAAGAGCAAGGCGGTAACGAAGAATTAATTAGACATGATATTTTTAGATGGGGTCCTATAGCTACAGGTATAGAAGTATATCCAGATTTTTACGATTTTGATGCATCCAAAGATATATATCAATGGAATAAAGAAGGACCTAAAGTAGGCGGGCATGCTATTTCTATAGTTGGATGGGGAGAGGAAGATAATGTTAAATACTGGATAATCAAAAATAGTTGGGGTACTAATTGGGGTGATGGAGGATATTTTAGAATGATTCGTGGCGTGAATAATTGTAAAATAGAAGAGAATTGTATGGCTGGATCTCCAGACTTTTTCTATCCGTTGGGATATATTCTACCTCAAGAATTACCTGTTGCAGAAACTGCAGGAATAGTAAAATCTAGATATGAAATAGTAACATCGTTAGATATTGCAGCTGGAGGTATAAACCCAGAAACAGGGTATACTAGAAGAATTATGACTATTAGACCGTGGAGAGATTATTCCAGACCTGTAGATTTAGAAAATCTACCTGATTGGAATAAATTTGTAGCTGGAATAGATGCCGATAGTACAAATAGAAGTTTATATCTTGCTAAAACTATCAATAAAAATATAGACACTATTTATGGTAAACAATCGATGTATATAGTTTTATCATTGTCTGGATTGTTGATTCTAATTTTATTATGTATATGTGTGTTATGGTTTATAAATAGAAGACGGAATTAACCCATTTCTTCCCCACATGAAATAGGTTTATCTCCCGGACAATAAATATATAGACACGTACCTCCATATGCTATGGCACATTCTGCACCTCGTGAAATAAGTTCTTCTATAATTATATCTGTCATTTCTCTTGTGACTTCCATATCTCCTACCTTTTCGTTATTGAATTTTTTTAGATCAAACGGATCTTCCTTATCACCTTTCAGTGTATGTTCATATATATCTCTCCTAAGATATGCAATGTTACGTTCATATAAAAGTTCAGGAAAAATATCGAAGTTTTCAAAGTTAAATCTATGAGGAAACTCTTTCATATTTTGCTATTGTTAATGTATAACGTTACCCCTTTAAAAGAGTTATACATTAATAGATAAAGTTTACATACGACCTTCTCGTTTTTGTCTCATTTTCATCTTCCAAATCTCTCTCTGTAATTGTTCTACTTTTGAATAAATATCGTAATCTGGTGTAGTTCTATTACGAACATTTGATCTAGACCTTGAATTGCTTGGAGATGGAAATTCGTCTGAGGATGATGTTTCTGATTCAGAAGATGATGTTAGAGATTCACGATCTGTTTCTGGGGAGTGTAATGCTTTAAAATCTCGATCCGCAAACTTTTTGTAATGATTAATAGCATCATCGCTTTCACTTTCACTATTATATCGAGAAGTTTCAGTCTTTTTCCCATTACGTTTACGTTCTTCTCTCTTATGTTCTTCTCTTTTAAGTTCTTCTCTTTTACGTCCGTCTCTCTTAAGTTCTTCTCTTTTACGTCCTTCTCTCTTAAGTTCTTCTCTTTTACGTCCTTCTCTCTTAAGTTCTTCTCTTTTACGTTCTTCTCTTTTACGTCCTTCTCTCTTACGTTCTTCTCTCTTAAGTTCTTCTCTTTTACGTTCCTCTCTTTTACGTTCCTCTCTTTTACGTTCTTCTCTTTTACGTTCTTCTCTTTTACGTTCCTCTCTTTTACGTTCCTCTCTTTTACGTTCTAAACGTTTTTGTTCTTCTCTTTCGCCGCGTTTTTTAGATTTATTGTGATCGGTTTGTTCAACTACTTGAACCAGTTCATTAATTACATCTTGATCAACTTCACTATCATCATCCTGATCAACTTCACTATCATCATCCTGATCAACTTCACTATCATCATCCTGATCTTCTTGATCATCATCCTGATCTTCTTGATCATCATCCTGATCTTCTTGATCATCACTATCATCCTGATCTTCTTGATCATCTTCTTGATCATCATCCTGATCATCACTATCATTCCCATCTTCCTGATCATCTTCCTGATCATCAGTATTATTCCCAGCTTCTTGATCTTCGCTATCATCTTCATTAGGAATAACATTCAACATTGTTAATTGTACATCATCAGAATCATCAGAATCATCATTTTCTTGATCTTCAACATTAGAATCGCTACCATCTTCACTAACAGCTCTATGATATTTATCTTGATCTTTACGAGATTTTACAGCTGATTCGATCTCACTAAGTTTCAAGTTAGACAATAAATTCTTTAGTTTAGTTTCCTGTTCTTTTGGAACAAGCCATCCTTTTTCCCCTCCTCTCATACGGGAGTTCCATCTAGCTCCTAATTCTTTCATTTCTTTGGTGTGTTTCTTATTTTCATCACCCCTTACAGCAAGTTTAGTATCATTATAGACAAAATAGCTTAAGTTAGACATTTTATCATATTTCCGAACACTTTAAATCACGTATCGAATAGCAAAATGATTTTAATACGTAAATATCTAAATAAACAAAAGGATGAAAATTAGGTTATATAACTTCAAATGCTATAACGATGATACTTTTGACTTTGGGAATAATGGATTAGTACTTATATCAGGTTCTTCAGGAGCAGGAAAATGCCTTGGTAAAAATACTCCTATATTAATGTATGATGGAAGTATTAAACAAGTCCAAGATATAATTGTCGGAGATAAGATTATGGGCGATGATTCTACACCTAGAAATGTATTATCATTATGTAAAGGTACAGACACTCTATATGAGATTGTTCCTACAAAAGGTAGATCTTACATAGTAAACAGTAATCATATATTAACATTAAAGGGTGATAAACCTCGTTATAGATATAATAAAAACGAGAATAGATGGATTGTTAGTCATATATGTAATAGTCGTAGAAAAACTAAACATTTTGTAACTGAAATAGATGCATTGAGTTTTATTCAACAATTAGAACCAGAACCAATCAATGATATATGTATTCAAGAATATTTAAGATTATGTAAATCAGAACAGCGATATAATTATACATTTCATACAGGTGTAGACTTTAAGGAAACCCCATTAGAACTGGATCCGTATCTATTAGGAGTGTGGTTAGGAGATGGTACAACTAAAGAAAGCAGTATAACTATCGCTAATAAAGAATTACTAGATGTCATCAGCAACATTATAAATCAATATAATCTAAAGTTGAGCAATCCATCAGGAATAACATATCGCATAATTAATAATAGCTTCACACCCTCATTACCACGTCGAAATACATCTGGATGTATTGGTGTTAGTATATCAAAAGGGTCATGGATTTCACAGTATACAATCAATAATAAGAGAAAACAACGTTCTTTCTCTATTGCTAAAAATAATGCTATTAAACATAGTCAGCAATTTAACACTCCAAGTTCAAAGGGTAGATCTAACTATTTTACTGATACATTAAAAACGTTGAATCTATTGGGTAATAAACACATACCGCATCATTTTAAAACAAACTCTAGAGAAAATAGATTAAAATTATTGGCTGGTATAATTGATACAGATGGTTATGTTAATAAAAACACAATAGAAATAATCCAAAAAAATAAACAGTTGTCTGAAGACATCGAATATCTATCATTATCACTTGGGTTTATGGCTATACATAAACAAATAGAAAAAACATGTTCTAATGGTTCAAATGGTCGTGTTAAAGATGAATGTTATAAAGTAACAATATATGGTGATTGTCTAGATGAAATACCAACAAAAATAGGATATAAGAAATTATTCCCCAGAAAACAAGTTAAACGAGCTACTGTTCATGGATTTGATATTAATAAATTAGATATAGGTGAATATTACGGTTTTGAAATATCTGGAAATGGTAGGTTTTTATTAGGAGATTTTAAAGTTACTCACAATACAAGTATATTAACAGGAATACACTTTGCCTTGTATGGTACAGGTACTGATCTCATTTCTGATGGTAAAAATTCTTGTTTTATAGAATTAGACTTTGGAGATCTTGTGATAAAAAGAACTAAGCGTCCAAATCGCTTAGTTGTTCGCGAAAATGACACTGAATACGAAGATGCTTCTGGTCAAGACATCATCTCAAGAAGATTTGGAAGTACTTTTGAAACATGTGGATATATAGCCCAAGATGCCATGAATTCTTTTGTTACTATGAGTCCAATAGATAAGCTAGGATTCCTTGAAAAATTTGCATTTAGAGATATCAATCTTTCCGGTATTAAGTCAAGATGTAAAAATTTAATTAAAGAAACTAACGCTGAATTAATCTCTATCACAAGTAAACTTGATATGACAAGATCAGTTCTTGACGAGATGGAAAAACCAACTAAAATAGAGTTTCCATTAAAGTGTACAAAAGCTGGTCGGGACAAAGCTGTCAAAAACGAAAACATTCGTTACAATAACTCTCTTATATTGATAAAAAAGAAAACTAAAGCGTTGAAAACATTAAGAGAGGAAGTCTCTGATTTAAGAGTCTATCAAACACTTATCAAGAGTAAAAGAGATGCTATTTCTAAAGTAGATGTTAAATTAACAAAGTTGTTAGAGGAAGAAACACATATTCATTACAAGGGAGATGACCAGCTGGAAGATTATCAAAATAAACTTGACTACTTGTTATCATTTAGAGAATTGAAATCATTGGAACGACAATATTCAGAAAGTATTTCTCAATTAGAAGAGATGAAAGCAAAGGAAACAGATAACAATAATGATGAAATTGATAATATAAGTAATGCTCTATGGAAAGAATATACTAAGAGTGATTTACGAGAATCAATAGATGAGTGTAAACTATGTTTAGAAGATATGGAAAGATTAAATAAACTTCAATCCGAACTCAAGAGATACAAAATTAATATAGACGATTTGAGAGATAAAGAAGTTAAATTAGAAGAATTACGTGGAGATTTAGAAACTAAGAAAGATCTTCTTTCACGTCTTCGTATTGAACAGCAGTTATATACATGCCCAGTATGCCAAACCAGTTTACAAGTATGTGATGAAGATCTTTGTGTTGTAGATGACAAATACGATGAAGCTACAGAAGAAGAAATAGATGAAATTGAACAAGAGATCATTGATCTTTCTGATCAAATATATCGTTTAGAAAGAGTAATACCTGAACTGAAGAATAAGAAAGAAAAGAACTCGGAAATAACTCAACAAATAGATGATATTAAAAACAACTACGATGAGATCCCTGAGATACAATCATTAAAAGATGATATGGAATACCTTCGTCAATATGAATCTTCTCAAATAGAACTAGAGAAAAAGAAGAAATGTATCGAACGTAATATTAAAAGCAAATCTTTCTCTATAGCTATTACAACGTTTGAAAAAGACGTAGAAAAACAGAGAAAAAGAATATCCGAACTAAAACAGAAGACAGAGAGAAATAAAGGAGACATGAACGAAGAAGAACTAAAAGAAATAATAGAAACTCAAAAAAGGTATAAATCAGATCTTCGAAGAATTAAAGTCGGTAAAAGAGATCTTGTAGAAGAAAAGTCTCAATCAGAGTATGACATCGAAGATGAAACTAATTTATATACAGAAAAACATCCAGAAGTGCGTGATCTTAAGGAACTTGAAGATAAAGTCTTATACATCGATGAAGAGATACAACAACTTGAAACTAAGAGAGATGAACATGCGACAAATATTAAAGCTATTCAAAAGTACGTGGAAAATCGGAAATATATTATCAAATATACGGAATGGTCTGATAAGTTAAAGTCAATCACTAAAGACGAAAAGAAAGCACAAGAAAAATACGCTGCAGCTACTCTCTTGAACATAAAGATTCTCGAATCGGAAAGTATTGCAATGCTAAACGTGATTAGTTCTATAAACGCCCATACTCAACTGTATATAGACGAATTCTTTCCTAATAATCCAATGACTGTTAGATTGTTATCTTTTAAAGAGACTAAAAAGAGTACAAAACCACAGATTAATCTTGGAATAGAGTATAAAGGAATGGAATCCGGTATAGGCAGATTGAGCGGAGGAGAGAAAAGTCGTGTGGTCCTAGCATTTACTCTTGCTCTTGCAGATATGTTTAATATATCTTTATTAATGTTAGACGAATGTACGAGTAGTCTTGATCAAGATTTAAATGGAATTGTAGTTAATAGTCTTAAGGATCATTTCCAGAACAAATTAGTGTTAGTTATAGCTCATCAATCGGTTGAGGGTGTTTACGATAAAATTATATCTCTGGGAGAAGATGGCCAACATAAATAGATTGATTTATCAGTTTAAAGTGTTATTGTATATATAAAATTCCTGAATCTGATTACAATGAATTAGATGGGGTTTTGAAATAAATTGGTGTAATTTTATGTTTGGAATCGAGCTCAAAGTAGATGATATATCAGAATTTATTTCTAAATTATCACGCAATGATATGATACTATTATATGCCATAATAGGTGATTATTACGAAATCCCGGATGAAATAGTTGATGAATTTTGAAAGAAGTGACTGGAGGAATCAATACGATATAGACAGTGTGTGCAAATTCAAAAACATTTCATTGAGCGTTTTAGCTTCATGTGATAATAAAGACAATAAGTTTGAAAGTATAATAGATAAGGATATCATTCGAGGTGGTGGACAATGTCAAAATACATCCACGTGTTTATGTACCGATTTAAGTATCGTTCAAAAAGAAGTCCTAGAAGAGCTTAGGGAAATAGGATACGAACCAAAAACTCCTATAGGTTTCCACATATCTACAAACTAGTTAAATTGTTATATAAAGGTTAAAGTCCCTTTATATAATAAACGGTAAAATGAAACGTTCTCTTACAATGATGGAAACAGTGTCTGGCTTTACAAGATCTAGAAGACCAAGACTAACAGAACCACTCCCCTTGAAAAAGAACAGTTTACCATGGGTATCAGCAACATCAACAAGAAATTACATGATTAATGATGGACTAGTAGATGTATTAAAAATGTATCACAAAGATAATCATGGATTCTCGGGTAATAACCAATACGATACATTGACACAATATTTGATGGATAAGGGTAATGAATTTGAGAGAGAGGTTGTTAAGTATATTGATGAAAATTGTCTTAAATCTGTGTATGTTGCTGATATTATTAATGATAGAACTGTACAACAAACTATCGATTATATAAAACAGGGAGTACCACTTATTCATTCTGCTCCGGTAAGAAATAAGAGAAACGGTACACATGGTATTATTGATCTTTTAGTTAGAAGTGATTATCTATGTCATATTATTAACGAGAATCCTTTACTTGAAGAAGAAGTTTGTATTCCTGCTCCGAAACTAAAGGATGATTATCACTACGTAGTTATAGATATTAAGTTTTCTACACTCGCTCTAAGAGCTGATGGAAGACATCTTTTAAATGATGCTAAATACAAGGCATATAAGGCACAATTGTATATTTATACGAAAGCTGTATCTCTGATCCAGGGTTATACTTCTAGGTATGCGTTTATACTTGGGAGAAGATGGAGATATAAATCAAAGGGAGAGAACTTTTCAAGTCTATCATGTCTTGATAAATTAGGTGTTATAGACTTTGAAGGTGTCGATTCCGATTACGTTGAAAAGACAAATAATGCTATCAAATGGATTCGCGATGTTATTAGGAAAGGTGGAAGTTGGGAGATTAATCCACCATCTCGTGATGAATTATACCCTAATATGTGCGTTCAATCAGGTATATGGGATAAGATTAAAAGAGAAATAGCTATGGATATTGGAGAAATTAGTATGTTATGGTTTTGCGGTGTTAAACAGCGCGATATAGGGTTTAATAATGGAATAAAAAGTTGGAAAGATCCTAATTGTACTTCTGAGTCTTTAGGTGTATCTGGAAAGCGTGGGAATGTAATTAGCGAAATGATTGATATTAATAGACAAAATACTGATCTTATAAGACCAAAAAGAATTCGTGGGAATACCCACAATTGGCGTTCAAAATGTAATGAAATATTTGTTGATTTTGAGACTATAATGGATGTATGTTCTCCCATGAATGAAATTCCAGAACAGAGAAAGACAGATATGATCTTTATGATTGGTGTCGCTTATACTAACGATAAGAATGAAGTATTGTATAAGAGTTTTATCGCTAATGATATGTCATCAGAAGAAGAGTTTCGTGTTATGGATCTATTCATAAGTTTTATGGAAGAACTTGATTATCCTAAAATGTGGTTTTGGGATGCTGAGAGAAAATTCTGGGGTATGGCCGAACGAAGACATTTTGATCGAATGTACTCCGTTTTAACTAAAGAAGAGAAAGATCATATCTCAGATGAATGGGGTAAGATTCAGGATAATTGGTCAGATCTTTCTGACGTTTTTAGAACTGAACCTATCATTATTAAAGGATGTTTTGGATTTGGTTTGAAACATATCTCTGGACAAATGAGAAATTACGGAATGATTACTGAACGTATCGAGTCTGAATGTGATAGTGGTACTACTGCAATGGTTAAGGCTTTACGTGCTTACGAAGAAACCAGTAATCCAGCTCAATCAGCTATAATGAAAGATATCGAAACTTATAATCGTTTTGACTGTGTTGTTCTGAATGATATTCTAACTTATCTTCGTAGAAATCATTAATAAAATGAATTATGATTTGGGGACAAGGAGTAAATAGAAAATTACTATATCCGCTGTGTATATTTTGGTTTAATATGATTTTTGTATATCATCCAGCAATATGCCTACGTCGTTGTAATATAGAAAAAGTTACTGCTCCAGTTCCAACAGCATTAGCAGTAATGGTAACTCTTCCAGTTGCTGAAAAGATCAAATTAACATCGATAAAGACTCAGATATAATATATAAAGTGATTTTTTAGGTTTAACTTGGAGATATAATACACCAATGTGTATTATATGTGAAAATAATGGGTATATTCCCCAGGATACTAAAGTTTTAGACTGTTCCGGTTGTACAGCTCTTACACACTTTCCAGATCATCTTCCTG
>Ga0070747_1000326_pt1 | contig 24228 bp, 13 predicted proteins | sample VirMetDEL_Mar_31_FD_77321 | JGI IMG/M metagenome (GOLD analysis project Ga0070747, IMG submission 77321) | Aqueous microbial communities from the Delaware River and Bay under freshwater to marine salinity gradient to study organic matter... | ecosystem: Environmental > Aquatic > Marine > Coastal... | reverse complement strand
AGTAAAGCATGCAACTACCAACTGAACGGACTCCGGCTACCCGTAAATCGCCGCGACTATTGACCCTATTCGGTCAAAGCAAGGTCGGTAAAACCACGACCCTTGCAACCCTCGACAATTGCCTAATCATCGACACCGAGCAGGGTACCGACATGGTTGAAGCCATGAAGATACAAACCAACTCGTTGCAAGATGTGATGGGAGTTCTCAAAGCTCTCCGTGAGAAGGAAGAGAAGTACGACTACATCGCGCTCGATACCATTGACAATATCGTCAATTGGATGGAAGAGTTTGTTTGTAAGTCCGAGGGAGTAAAAACCATTGGCGACCTTGACTTCGGTAAGGGCTACGCTATGGTACGTGACAACGTGATGAAGATTCTTACCCAACTTAAGCCTTTGGCTAGCAGGGGTGTTATCCTCATCGGTCACCGTAAGAAGACTCTGATTGCTAACGAGACAGACATCAAGGTTAACACCTCGTCTCTTGACCTCAGCGGCAAACTGAAGAACTTTATTATGGCTGATAGCGATGCTATTGGTTATGTCTTCCGTGATAGCGAGGGTAACCTCAAGGTCAGCTTCATGGCAGATGATGAGACAGAGGCCGGCGCACGCTGCCCTCACCTTCGCGGACAAGTCATCGACTTCGACATGTCCGAGATTTACATTGACTAATCCAACACTACAGATGTACAACATCGACAATCAAGTTGAGACTCCAAAGTCTAACGCCCCAATGCCTGCTGGCATCAATCAAAACGTTCGTTTGCTCGGAGTATTCTTCGAAGCTTTGCGTCAAGATGGAACCGGAGGGAATGTGTTGAAGTTTAACTTTGAAGACGCGTCAGGTCGTCGTTTCCGTCATACCGAGTTTGAAGTAGACATAGAACGTCAGCGTATGCAGGCCAAGCAGTGGGGTAAAGACCCTGAAAAGCAGGTTCGTAACGCACTGATGGGTCTTAGCGGACGCATTAAACACATCCTATCTTGTTACTTGCCCGCCGATAAGGTGGTCATTAGTGGTAACACTTGGGACGAGTTTGGCGGCAACGTTGTAACTTTGCTCGGCGAAGCTTTTAAAGGGGTTGACGTACGAGTCAAGCTCATCCTCAATAACAAGGACTACTGCATGTTCCCTAAGCAAGCATTCCGTCCTTTTATTCAGCGTATGGACACTCCAGACACGCTGGCAATTGAGGAAAAGTACGAGCGTATTGAGCCTAAAAGCTCTGCTGGTACAGCACCGGGAGGACTCGACGCTCTGCTGACAGACGTAACTCCAGAGGCGGGAGCAAGCAACGATAGCCCCGCACCGTGGGACGAGATTGCTGCTAACCCACCAGTTGGTCACCCTCTTAGCCCTGCAGATGCAGCGGATAAAGCGGGGCAACCTCTTGGGGGAGGAGACGAAGACCTCGTATTCTAAAAATGAGGAATCAGTATCGTATGCTAAAAAGATGGTACATTCGGCACAGACTTCCCTCTCACAGAGAGTGGGGAATGTTGGGCTTAATGTCAGGTGGATGGGCTATGCTCTTGTACCTGCTGTACCTACTTGTTAATTAATATAAAGGGGGGTGGCTTTGGCTGCCCCCCAATATATCATGTATAGTATACTTCCAACCATTAATCGTGATTGGATTCTTTCAAAAGTTTCTCAAGAAGAAATTATGGTGCGCTACGTAGGAGTAGCTATCAAGATTAATGAGAAATTTAAGAGTCCTTTTCGCGAAGATAACAGCCCGTCCTGTGTGTACTATTACAACAAGACGGGCAAATTGTTATACCGTGACTTCGGTAAAGACCGTTCTATGGACTGTTTCGAAGTTGCGTGCAAGGTGCATCGCTGCACTTTTTCTGACGTACTTAAGCAAATATCTGACGAGTTTAGTTTGCTTACTGTGCCTCGTAAACCTCAGGTTGACGAAGCACTTGAGTTAGAAAAAGAAATGGCTAATGAGCCTACTAATATCACCATAGAGCCATACACCCTCAACGGCTCATGGGATATGGATGACGCTGGTCAGAAGTTCTGGCACAAGTATGGCGTCACTCCTACGACACTTAAAAAATACAAGGTGTTTCAGCTAAACCAAGCGTGGTGTAACGACAAGCCTATTTATAGGTACGTCGCAACAAGCCCCGGCTTTGCCTATTGGTTTGATGATAATAACTACAAATTGTATTTCCCGTTTAAAGACAAGGTACGTTTTATATGTAACACCGATAATGTTCAAGGCACGCAGCAACTGCCTGAAACAGGTGACAACCTTATCATAACAAAATCTCTTAAAGATGTTATGGTATTTAGCGAGTATGGTATACCTGCGATTGCTCCGCAGTCAGAGGTACATCCGCTCACTGAAGAATACGTAGCCGAGTTGAAACAACGTTTTAGCAAGATTACACTTGTCTATGACTTTGATTATACGGGTGTTAAAAACACGAACAAGATGCGTAAGCAATTTAACATAGACTATGCCTTCGTTAGCGGAGCAAAAGACTTGTCAGATTTGCAAGCTGCTTCTCCGTATCACGCCCAGCAATGGGTTCAACAATTTATAAATGGCTGATGCACAACAAATCTGGCTCGTCCAAGTCTTCGACACGCAGGACGGCACCGTCCAAGCGCAGGGGTTCCGCTCACAACAAGGGGCAACTGCCTGTATCAAGAACATCAAGCAACAGCTCGACGAACAAGGAGGGTACGAGTTCTCAAAAGCGAGTGAAGAACAGTTTGCAATCAACGCAACCTGTGAAGAAACTGGCCGTAGTATCCAAATTGACTGCTTTGAAGTCTGGATTAACGATTGAGATACCTGAGTACGTTACTCATGTAGAGCTAAGCAAAACTCGTAAGGCAAGGTACTACTGTAAAGGGCAGAAGTTGCCAAAGAAGTATGCTAAGTTTAAGAAGTATGACCTCAAAGGACGCCTACTTGGAGAAGATGGCGCCCCTATCATAGCTAATGCTGGTGTGGTAAACAAGCCTCGAGAATTAAAAATCAACGGACAATCTTTGTACTCGGGTAATATGAACCCAATGGTACGTAGTAAGGTTGTAAATGTGATTAAGAAGTTCTTCGACTCGTTTACCAACGTAGAACCGGTGCCATTCCCAGTACGAATTGAAGCGGACTTATACTGTCCGTTAGCTTCAAAGAATTGGGACTTGGATAACCAATGGATTTACCATAAGTGTTTCCTTGATTCACTAGTGCGGAACGGTGTGCTGCCTGACGACAACGTTATGTTTGTCACACAAGCACCCGGCTTCCGTTACTTTCCTGTAGACCACAGGGAAGACCGTAAACTGGTATACCGACTTATTCCTGAAGATAGGCCGGAGATACTAAACCACGGAGCGTACATCTCTTTTCACTCCGAAACAGCTTCAGACGAGAGTTTGAACTTTTAACCGCTCATAGACTGCAACATTTGCAAGAGAGCAACTCAACATACAGAACATGAAGTTTAAGAATTCATCCGCCGAGTACCAATCAACGATTAAGGTAGGCAAGAAAATGGGCTTTGCTCCAGAAGCAGAGAGTTTCCTGATGGACATGATGTCCGACGGTCTGTACTCTGACAAGTTTGGAAGCATCGTTCGCGAAATTGCCAGCAACTGTATCGACGCTAACGTCGAAGCAGAAAGCGCTGAGCCCGTAAGCATTTCTATCACGGCACCTAGCAGCTTCACCAACAACGGTGAGATTGTGTTCCAAGATAGCGGCGTAGGTATCTGCCCTGACCGTATCGAAGACATCTTCACATTGTACTTCGCGTCTACCAAGCGCGACGGTAACGATATGATTGGTGGCTTTGGTATTGGCGCTAAGTCACCATTTGCATACACGGACGTGTTCCGCGTAGAGACATGGTGCAACGGTAACAAGTACACGTATCTCTTAGAGAAGCGTGGACAAGACCGTACTTGCACACTACTTGACACAGCTGTTGAGGAAGGCAAGGGTACAAAGATTCGTATTCCTGTTAAGAATAAGTGGGATTATGATAAGTTTGTTGACGCAATCAACGAGCAGACTCTGCTTATGCGGCCTTTGGCTGTGACGCTTAGCGACAACAAAGCATACGAGTCTACCGAGGTGTTTGAATTCGAGAACTTCTTTGTTGCTCGTGACCGACAAGGTGGCCTTATTAGTAGTAAGGTTGCTCTGGGTAATGTTGTATATCCTGTAGACAATGAGGCCTCTGGCTCTTACTTCTCGAATTGTACCGTTATCCCGAAGCTTGAGATTGGTTCTTGTATGCCCACCATGAGTCGTGAATCTATCCAGATGACCGACGATACCAAGGCTTACATTCAGAAGCGGTACCAAGACGCGTTTGCAGAGTTGCAGGCTATGGCCGATGGACAACAGAGTATTACTAGTAGTATCTTGGAGTTCATTAAGGACGACAGTAAGCACACGTTAACTCTTGACAACACTGACGTTGAGATGGACTTGCGCTTTGGCGGATACGGTACAGGACCAATTACGAAAGAGCATGCGTCTCTTGAAGGATACAAAGGTGTTGACCGTCACATGGTGCGTGCTTACGCGCAATCTGTGTGCAAGGTTACTGCTCAGTACAACAAGAAGCACAGTGGCAGTGGAATGGTATGGCGCACCGCTAAGAATAGCGACGTCATGCGTTACACTCAGTTCGTTACAGGAAACAAAGCACGTAACTGGAATGACGAACGTCCGCTGTTCATTCGCTGGAAAGCTGAGGACAAGTTGACGCCTGCTGACAAGGAGGTCATGGAAGAGATGCTTAAAGAGGAGACAGACTATACGTCCATTCACCTCATCGAGCGCAACCATGACATGCCTACTGGCGGGTTCATTACCATCGCGAACTACAATGAGTCTGTACCTCTTGTAGGTGTAGAAGCTATTCGTGAGTCACTGTGGAACAAGTACGGCAAGAGGATTCTTGTTGAGCTGATGGACCGCACTGACAAGTTCGAGGATTGGCAAGCTAGCCCTGAGTATATCGCTCAGCGCAAAGAAGCCATGCAAGCACTGCGTTCTAAGACTACAAAGGTAGACCGTTCTAAGACTCAATACCGTTTGCGCGGAATTGGTAGGAAGGGTGTGTATGACTTTGAGTTGAAAGATTTGCAGAGTAACGTTCGTGGTGCCGTACTTTACATGACAAGCAAAGAGGTTAACGCGCTTAAGGAGACACACAAAGTTTCTGATTGCCATTGGCAGGAGTTTTCCGATTGGGTTTATGAAACCTTCGAGAGACCAGCTAACATTTCCTTCTTTGCAGTTAGCGAGAAGTCTGCTAAAGAGTTCAAAGAGATGGGCATGTTTACGGACTACGTCTCTTGGGCTAGCAAGCAAGAAGCTCGCGGTAACTCCGACATACACCAGTTACGTGCATTCGTAGAGAAGTTTAGGTCCCAGTCTAGAATTCCTTACTTCTTGGAAGCGTACTGCCAAGCTGACGAGTCTTTTGCTAAAGCCTATGACCAAGTCATGAAGCTTGACCAAATTGCTAGTAAGCGTGGCGTGACGAACACTGCAGTATGTCCTGACAACAAGACTACGTTTAGCTACATGAACTACACTGTTTCTGTTGCACCTATTGCCAAGGCTATAAACTTGTACAATAAGCGCGGAGAGGGTGACTTCTTAACTGAAGCTATCTGTTACATGCGTTCATACGGAGGAAGCTACAAGAGTAAGTGTGAGCAAGCGTTTGCGCTTCTTATGCCTAATCGTCAGAAGTAATATCTCGGGGGCCGGTAATACAGCCGGTCCCCACAACACAACACACTATGAGTAACCCAACAATTCACGCCGTACGTCACGGCTCACAGGTTCACGTTATTGTGAACACTGACATGTACCAACGCACCTTTGACAAGCAGGATTCTGCTGTTGCGCTGTACAACCAAGCACTGACTGCACGTGCTAACCCGACTGGAGTAAACGTAGAGCTATTGCTTGACGAAGTACTGCCCGGTCGTAAGCTTATTGCAGACAACGTGTTTACAATTAAGAACGGAGAGTTCTTTCTTGCAGGCTACGAGACTGTGGCTATGCCAGAGGAGCTGGTCGTACGCATCCAAGCTCACATTGAGCAAGGTATTAGCGTGCAACCGCTTGTTAACTTCTGGAAGCTGTTGCTCTTGAACCCTGATGCACAGGCTCGCAAGGACACGTTTAAGTTCATGTCTGAGTATGACTTTCCTATTACCGACTCTGGTTACTTTATTGGCTACCGTTCTGTTCGCAAGACAGACAAGACCTATGATGCTGTAACTGGCTGGGTACCACAGAAGTACGTGGAACTTAAAGCTACTGGTGAAAACCCGGCAGACTACACTGCAATGACTGACCCCGATGGTGGTGAGTTTGTCGCAGTTAAAACCGATGTAATTACGGACACCAATGGCAACTTCATCTCACCGGAGCACGTCCTCGGAAACCTTGAAGAAATGTTCACCAACCAAACTACGGGCGTTACAGACGCGCCAGAGTATACGGACTGGCACAGCGGTACTACAAGCGTTAGGCTTGGTGGTACGGTGTCTATGGACCGCAGTAGTGTTGATTGTGACCCTTCCAATACTTGCAGCAGTGGTTTGCATATTGGCGCTCCGGGGTATGTCAAAAGGTTCGGAGGGGGGTCAGATAACGTCCATTTGGCGTGCCTCGTAAACCCGATGAACGTATGTGCTATCCCGTCAGACTACTCGTATCAGAAGATGCGTGTCTGCGAGTACTACGCATACGGCATTGTAGACTTGCAAAACGATATGGAAATTCGTACTCCATACTTTGAGCTAGACTACAAGACATTTGAACAGCGCGAGCTGGACAAGCAACTGGAAGAGTACGAAGCAATTATTGAAGACAGCGAGTCTGCAGTAGCTGCCCGTGCTATCATTAGCGAGCGCCGAGTGTATGCGTGAAGCTAAGCAGCGGTGGATTGGACGCGGACCTCAGGGAAACTTGGGGTTCGCAGTCCGTCTGCCTAACGACCATAAAGAGAAGTCCCACGTGTGGGATGTTCTTGAAGCTGAGGGGTACGACGTCAAAGAGACGCATTTCTACCCACAGAACCACGAGGATTACCCCGGCTACCGAGTAGTCGAGGCTATCCTTAGAGACGACGAAGTCATTATTATGTACGCATGTGACGTGGCTTCCGCATAACCTATAAACTTAACACAATGTCACAAACCAACCCCTCTTATTGGTGCTACCCCGGCATGGCCGTAACTAAAGCACTAGTGCAAACTGCACAAAACCCAGAACTTCCTACTGCTACTCGCGTTCTTAACGAGTGTTTACGGGAGTTTGATGTGTCCGAAGAAGAGTTCTACGGACGTAGTCGTATCAAGAAGATTGTACGCGCACGCCGCTTTGCGGGCTTTATTATGTTCCATTTTTGTGGTTGGTCGTTTGTAAAACTTTCTAAGTTTGTTGAACGAGACCGGACTAACATGATGCATCACGTGCGTGTGTTAGAAAAAGAGTTGTACGTATACCGCGAAGAACGTGAGTGGTTGTACAATATACTTGAGCGTTTAGACATTCTTGACCTTACATCCAGCGGCAACGACTGGTACCATGCATGGGCACACAATCAAATGAAAGACGTGAACCTGTACGTTAACTTGTTAAAGTACGATGCAGCTGACGCACTTCGGCATATTACAGCCATAACGCATGCCGATGGAAGGTTTGATAAGAACCCAGCTAACAAAGCTATACGTGAGGGGAATACCCAACGTAGGATGGAAACGGTTGGTGGCTGGATGGCCCTAAGGCGGAGAGCAGACGGAGTAGCTTCTAAGGAAATAGAAGACTACGTATACGAAGAGAAGTTCGGCCACAAGAAGTTCTTGCCTACTAAAAACAAATACGACAAGTACTAATGTTAGTTCACGACCCCTATTATGACCTAAAGGCAGTAAGCAATTCTGCCCTTAGGCATATCAACCCCGAGCAGGGAGGTAGTCCGGAAGAGTTCAAGAAGTATTGGGATGGCACGCTGCCGTCCCTTCGTACGTCAAGCCTAGAGTTTGGCAACCTTGTACACCTTGCTGTTCTTGAACCACACCTCCTTAACTATGTGGTTGATAAAACCAACTGTCCTGATAAAATCAGAGACATTGTTAAAGAAGTATTTAATAATGTCAAGCCTGAATCAAACCCTTTTGATTTAGACTCTGAGGTAATCAAAGACTTTCCTTCTTACTACCCTGCGATTATGTCCGCCTGTGACAAACACTCGTATGGTAAAACTTGGAAGGAAGAGACGAGGTTAAGCAAAGTGCTTGAGCAAGGAGGTTCCTATTTTAACATGCTTGCTGCTGCCCAGAAGGAAGATGCTTTTGTTATTACTGCTGCACAAGAGGAGCGGTTAACCAAAGTTCTTGCGGGGATTAATCGAGATGAGTACGGTCAGTCTATGCTGTATATGGTAAGTGAAGAGTACGACCCAAAAACTGATAGCGAGACTGGAGTAGAGTATTTAAACGAGCAGGAAGTTACATGGACTGACGAGCGCTATAGCTTCCCCCTGAAAGGGAAGATTGACCGCATGCGTATCGACCACGTTAACCGAGAGTTTACCATCATAGACCTTAAGACCACCGGCAAAAGTCTTGCAGAATTTAAGAACAGCTTTGAGCAATACCACTACGCACGTCAAATGGCAGCGTATGAAATTGCTGGTTCCAAGTTCTGCAGTGAGAAGTTTGGTATGGCATACAAGCCAAGTCATCGACACATTATACTTGCCGTAGAGACAAAGGGCAGCTTTAGGGCTGGCCGATTTATAATCAAGCGCCGCACTATCGAAGCAGGACAAGAAGAGTACAACTCTCTGCTTGACCGCCTGCAGTACCATTTCGAAAGCGGCAATTGGGTAACAGACTATGAATATGCAAAGCACGGAGCCTACTATCTCTGAGGCTACGGACTGGTTGCTGGACTACATCAATAAAAATGTAGACTGGAGCAACCCGTTCCATGACGAAGAGTTTAATAAACTTAAAGCATTTGTAGCTGATTCTACAATGCAACCTATTGACTGCGTGACTGTTGACACAAATACAGATGGAGGTCGGCTGTTTAACAAGCTAAGGATTCTTGCAAAAGAAGAGAGACTTAAAAACATTACAGCAGATATTCAGTTTATTCGTATTGACAAGTTCCCCCACCTACCTGTACACCGGGGAGCAGAACTAGCAGCACTTGAGTACGTAAAACAAGTGCATGCAAATAGAAGTATTTACACACAAGTTGGCTACGGAGGAGCTGTGTTTTCTTGTTCAACTCTTGGCCGAGTAGAGCGTGCGCTCGAGGGTCATGAAAAGTACAGAAAGCGTATTCGCGTATCACTTAATAAAGCAACATTTAGATGAGCCGTATTAAAGCACATACTACCGCCGTACCTCCTAAGCCAGAAGCACAGGTTGGGGGTACGCACTACAGCGCACTCGCTATTGAGCCCATTCAATTTATTGAAACTAACGAACTTGGATACCACGAAGGAAACATTGTAAAATATGTTAGCCGTTGGCGTAACAAGAACGGTATCGAGGATTTAAGAAAGGCTCAATGGTACATTGAACGTTTAATCACCATTGAAGAAGAGAAGGGATAATGAACGTAAAGCTAGTTGCACACACTCCCGACCCGGAGAAGACTATCGTCGAGGTAGCTCGCGTGTCTAGCTCAAGGAAAGACAAGCTCAGTAATTACGCTGGGCTTGTCAAGTACTTGGCTAAGCATGCACACTGGTCACCATTTGAGCACGCAAGTTTTACTTTTGAAATTCAAACAAGCAAAGCAATTGGCATCCAGCTAATTCGACACCGCTCGTTTTCGTTTCAAGAGTTTAGCCAGCGATACCAAGACGTCAATCAAATGCAAGAAATGTTTGAGCCTATCGAGTTGCGTAAGCAATGCGAAGACAACAGACAGTCTAGCAGCGAGGTTTTTAATCCTGAGATTCGTCCCGGATTTAAAGCATCACATTTGATAGAGCACGTGTTAGGTGCAACAAGACATGCATATAATGAGCTTATCGCTGCGGGGGTTGCACGCGAGCAAGCACGTTTCATCTTGCCGCTGTGTACAAACACAACCATTCACATGACGGGTAACGTCCGCTCTTGGATTCACTTCCTTGCGCTACGTGACGATGCTCATGCCCAAAAAGAAATTCAGTTGATAGCTCGAGAAATTAAAACTATCTTAGCTGACCAGCTTCCCACCGTTGCGGAAGCGTTAAACTGGAAATAAGTATGGAACATTGTGAATTCTGTGGACCCACCGGGTGCACTTGCATTAAGGTGAACTCTGAACTTGCTAAAGCAAGCCAAGAAAAAATGGCAGACGTAAAAGTCTGTGACCTCTCAAGCGAGTCTGACGACTGTGAAGCTTGCGGAGCGTAACTGTTATGGTACTAGGGAGGGGTTCGATTCCCCTCCACAGTTCAGAGTGTGAACTCTATTGTGTTGAGAAAACGGAAACAAAAAGGGGGAGGCTTAAGAGACCTCCCCCGTTTCTGTTATACTAGGTTCAACTTAGTGAATGAAATTCCACAACATTGAATATTGCTTGTGGTTTTGTTCCATCTCCATAAACCGGCGGCGGTGTCCAAGGACAGGAAGCATGGCTTCAAGTCTGCGCCACGTCTTGCTTTGGCCTTTTCTTTCCCCACTCGTGTACAGAGCGCGGTCAGCTAAGCCCATAATAGACATTGCATCTTGACCACCGTAGAGCAGGAAATCGCCTGCTGTTTGCAGCTTACCCCATGAGGCAAGTGGAGACGCGCTCGTTTCGTTAAACAAATTTACGAGTCCCATTGGTGTGTAGGTCATCATCTCCTGAGCAAGTCGCTCAGTACGGTTGATAGCCAACGCACCCAATACACCAAACTCATCCTCCTCATCAAACCCAAAGGCATACAGCCCAGCAAGCAAGAAGAACAAGCCTGCAGAAATTGCCACCTCCCGAAGCGCTTTCATTGATGCTTGGTATGCAACAGGGTCGGTCTCTTTTAGACTAGCCAACGCTTCTTTCAGGTTTTTACCTTTCTGCACATCGCCGAGAATAGCCTTGGTAATTTCAACCAATGCACGGTACTCGCCAATCTCCTCGCGCTCCCGAGACTCGTTGTACATCCTATCACCAAAGCGCTTCTTAACACCCATTGGAAGCCAACGACGGAACTGCATACCGAGTCGTCCGACCCAGTGACGCTGCCATGTACCCGCGTCTTGCTTGTTATATGCACCGTGGATGTAGTGGTTGATAGACTTAACCTTGTTACGGAAACGTGCAACAAACTTGTTGTCAAGGTCAACCATCTCACCTTGTGCAGTCATTACCTTAGCACCTTCAGGGAGCTTAAGCACGCCGTCTTCCAATTGGTACGCTTCAAGCAAATTGGTAGTAGTATCATCGGCTAACTTCACTTCAGTCTCCAGCATCATAGCAAACAACACTTGGTTTTGCATAGCAATCTCACCCATCGTTTGACCGATAAATGCCTTAGACATAAGCTTGTTAGCCATGCTCTCCTTTTGGTTAAAGGGAAGCTCTCGCTGGTCGTCTGCTACGTCAAGCGTGTGGACTAATGCGCTAATTTTGTTATCAAACTTACCTCCGTGGTCCTTTACAAGGTCACGCATAATAGTGGTGAAATTACCACTGATAAGCTTGTGCCCTTTGCGGCTGTTCTCTTTAGAGAAGTGGTCACGGCCTTTGAACTCAAGGTGGCGCTGCAGGCTACCGTATGCATAGTTGTTAATCCACGCGGGGATGTTCAGACCCACGCCCATGAGAGACGTGTACTTCTGGATTTGCCCAGCTAGTGCGTCCATTGCCGTGGGGTCTTCCCACTTGTCACCAAGCACGCCTTCGAACCACTGGTCTAGAGCGTTCGCAATGCTCGTGCCCTTAGCAAGTTTAGTAGCCTCTCGCATACCGTCCCCTTTTTTACCGGGCTTAAGTACGTGCTTGCCGTCAATGATTTCGCTACCCTCAAACACCTCACGCGTAAGATAAGCGACTGGCTCCAACGCCCGCTTAGCAGACTCTTGGTGTCCGTCCTTGACAAATTGCTTGATACGCTTGCCTACATCTTCAAGAGACATGCCTTGAAGCTCTTCAATTTGTTCGTCAGTAGGCTGACTAAACAAGCCCGTGGCCCGTACGTAGATTCGGTTACCGCGAGAGTCTAGCTCTACTTCGTTACCAAACATCTTAGCGGTATCACCCAAGGCTGCTTTGGCTGCATCCGTAGCTGCTGTCTTAAGCTTCTTGCCCTCACGTTCTAACTTCTCTTTAGTAGAGAGCTGTGCTTGTGAGGAGAAGTTTATCGGAAGGAACCCTTGCTCAACAAAGGATTGACCGGGGGCGCCTGCGGCGTTACTCATCGCCTCCTTCAAGCCGTTAATAACATCCTTATGCGGGTTGCTTTCCCAGCTCTTGTTGACATACTTAGCTCCCGGCTTAGGGTTGCCGCTGTACTCAGGATTCTTATACTGCTCCTTCTCCTTCACTACAGCAAACTCGCCACGTGTAGGAATGTTCTTGCCGTTAACGTTAATCACTACATTGTCTGCAATGAAGTTACGTAAGGCGAACACGTCAGGCCCAGCCTTCTCCCCAGCCTCCTTAGCCAACTTCTTGGCAGCCTCTGTCTTGTCAGCAGCGGTTTGGTACGCAGCATCGAATCCTTCAGCAACCTCTACAGTGTGGTACTTTATGAAGTCATCTGCACTGGTCTGCATCAGCTCTGCAAACTCCTTACGGTTAGCAGTTATGCGCTCGCGAATCTCAGCACGCTTAAAGCCTGCCTTAATAAGACCCTCGTCACGACGAATCTTGTCGCGCAAAGTTTGGATGCGGCTAGATTTGATAACCCAGTTTTTGTAGTACTCACTTGTAAACTCTTGGACAGTGTTGACCGTATCGAAGCGAAGAAGCGCAAGCTTGTCACCGCCCGGCTTGAGCGACTCCTTCTCTGCCTCTTTACGCAACCGGTAATAGTCAGCATTATACTCACCCTTGAATGCGCCTGTCTCCATGTCTACGATGTCTGCAAGCTTACCACCTTGTGCGATAAACTCATCAAGAATCTTAGACACCTTGCCTTCGTCCTGCTTAGCGTCGAGACGAGAAGTCTCCAACGTGTCAGCTACAAGCTTAGCAATAGACTGAACAACCGGGTTCTTAAACTCTTTAACACCCAGAGCACCTTTAGAGATAGAATCAACATCCGTCATCATGCCGCGCAGCTGAGGATTAGAAGCAATAGCAAACATATTACCATCTCCCAGCTCTTCCAAAAACTTAGAATTAGTAGAGTTAGCCTTGAGCTTATTACTCAATGCTTGTGACACCGCAGCAGTCAAGTTGTTCTTGGCCTCGCGCAGCAAGTCAATCTTGTCTGCAAGCTCTTGGAACGAAACCTCCTGCTCCGTCATCTCCTCCAAAGGCTTCTTCAACGTCTCCATATTATCAAGAGAGTTAAGAAGAGTTTCTACATCGTTAAGAGTCTGGTCAGCACGGCGAAGCGCAACCACCTCACCCTCATTCATCGTGCGTTGAGTCCGCATGCCCATAGAAAGCCCGTCAAGTGCAACGGCAGCCTCCGCTGCTGCAGACACCGTGTCGTCGGACATGTTAGCGATAGCCTTTAGTCGGTCAATTACTACACCGCCTGTGGCAGATTGGTAACGGGCCCGTGCTTCAGCCAATGCTTCTTGAGCTTCTACAGACGTACCCTGCGTACGACGGATGTAGTTCATACGGTCTTTTAGGTTTTGTCCTGTAGTCTTAATAATATCAGACGCAGTCTGTGTACCTCGTTGCTCTTGGTAGGTGTTAAGCTTATCATCAAGAGAAAGCTCTCCCTCACCAAACATCAACTCCTGCGCAAGCTGCTCGGTAGCTTTGGGTTGGATACCAAATAGCTTACCAATAGCACGCATAATTCGATTGTACAAAGTGCGCAGTTTGCTCAACTTACCCTTTTGGTCAGTTACCATTTCAGTACCGCGACGTCCAATCCACGTAGTCAGTACCTCCATTTCGAGGTCACGCTCACTCAAGTCGGGATAAGTCTCTTTAACTTTCTCGTACAGCTCAGTGCCTTTTAGTTCACCTATAGCTTGCTGTACTAACTCGTTACCGTAACCCAAGGCTTCAAGCAATATGTGACCAAACTCGTGTGCAATTGTGTCGCCTTGCAATTTGTCAGGGTGAATATACACTGTAGCAGTACCCTTGTCAATCTTAACAGCACCCTTGCTGGAGAGCTGGCTGTCAAGCACAACCTTGACTGCAACACCGCTCTTGCGGAACCGCTCTTGCAGCATTTGAACTTTCGTCTCCACGTCGTGCTCTGGTTTGTACCAGCCCAATCGAGACTCGTAGTCAACACCCTCAGTTAAGCCATAAGAATCTTGGTCTGTGCTCAGGTCCATATCTACAGGCTTACCTGAGAACTTCTGCGCACGGTTTTTACCATCAGCGTTTGGAGACTTTACTGCCTTGTACCCTACACCCTCATCCGTTTCAGACACTGGGATGAGAACGTGACCGTCTAACGTGCGATAGCTGCCACCTTGCTTTTTGTTTTCTGCTTTTAGAATAGCTTCATCAAGAGTCTTGGCACTCAAGTACGGTAGGTTAGGGTTGTGCGCAGTGTGTGCGACTATGTCCCAAAAGTCTTCTTGTGAAGACAATATATCTAAAGTACCGTCAGCTCCAATTTGCGAACCTAATGCAACCTGCACACGGCTAGGCAAAATCTTAGTCATACGTCCAAGGCTAGTCTGGTACCGGCTACGCTGAGCCTCGTACATTTGGATAGCTCCAACAAAATCAAAGATGTCAGGGTTATTGCTGTTATCAAGACGCTCCATGGCGTCAGTTAGCTGCTTTAACTCACTGTCATCAGAGACCCCAATTAATGTAATGTTATCAAAGTACTTACCATTCACTGTGTAGGGATTGGTTTGCACAAGCAACTTACCTACTACGAGGTTCAAGTCTTCGTTTGTTTCAAGCTCTTCGCTAGTGGCAAAGTATCGAAGCCAGTTTTCAAGAGACCATTCGCTGCGGTCTTCACTAAGAGCCTTCGGTGCACGAGTGTCGCGCTCACCCATAGCGGTGTACACTTGTTCGTAAGCAAACTCAGCAGCAGCAATGTCACGTTTCTTGGCGTCGTAAGCTTCCATATTCATAGCAGCTGCCACCTTTGGGAAGTTGGAAGCCATGATTCCTTTAAACATCAAGAAGCCGTCGCCTGCAAACGCTAGCATGCGCGCTGTGTCTCCAAACATGTCGTACATAACGCCTTTAACATGCATGTTATGAAGGCTTCCTACAAATGGAACAGAGGTTTGTTTTTCTGAAGTACGATTAAAACCATTACGAAGTTCGCCGTAGATACCAAACTGGCTAGAGGTCATAGTCAGTACGTCCTCGATGCTTTCTCTAACGTTGGCCTTATCAAGGCGCATTACATCATTAACATAACTAAGGTTGTTACTAACCTCTGACTTCCACGTACCAATGGCGGCGGTTAGAAGGCCAAGGGATTTTCCTTCAGCAAATTTGTTTTTACCAGAGAATAGGTTGCCATTTGAGGGCAGTGTCATAACAGTGCCTTCGTTTTTTACTTCGGCTCCGTCAAAACTATAATTAACTTCTGCAAGAAACGCTTTACCTTTTTCAGTGTTAGCAGTTACAGTAACAAGCTTGCCCCCATTAATGCTAATGTGTCCGTTAGCCATTAAGAGGCCGGGTTTAGACTGAATAATATCTAATGCAAAGTCAAGTAGCTCGCTAATGCGCTGGTCACGCGTCTGCTCTTTTGTAGTGGCTAACGTGTTATCAGCAATCATAACAAGCTCCATAAACATCCCGAAGTTTTTATTCGTGATACCCAGCTTACCGTATACAGGGTCTTTAGCCCCGTCCATAGCTGCAGCTACTGCCTCAGCATGGATACGAACAACAGCATCGCTAACTTTGTATCCATCAAAACTTACGCTTGCTCCGTTTATCTGGTAGTTCTCGTTTTCCCATTTCCATCCGTAACGAACAAGGTCAAGGAAGATAATGTTCTTGTTAGCAGCCTGCCCCTTCAATGCGACGCCTGCCATGTTATCTCCACGCATCCAGCCTTGAGTGGCAACACTCATTGGGTTATCCCTAATAAAATCTTCCTGCGCCTCGTTACGTACTTTATACTTAGGGTCTTTAGCTTTTGCGGCAAGACCATCAAAGCCTTGCGGCTCTATAATGTCGGACAACATACGCTGGTCTTCGAATACTTTAACCTGCAAATCAAACAGCTTACCCTTGTCACCGCTTTCGCGGAACTGGAAGAACAGCTTGTCCACGTCAAAGTCAGAACCCATCTGAGTTACAAACTCATCTGGAACAATTACACCGTCCATGCCTTCGGGCAAGAAGTCAACTACCTCGACCACGCTGCCGGAGTTCATAGCCTCCGACGGAATACGCAGGGTAATAGACTTCAGCACCTCAGGTGCCGTAGCCTTTATCTCTGCGATAGACATATCACGGTACTTCGTTGGCAAGAAGTCACGGCTCACTGCAATCTCTGCAGGCCTAATAACTTCTGTAGTCTCACCAACAGCAAAAATTGCATCATGGAACATGCGAAGATTATCTATGGAAGGGTCTCCCTCGTTATCCGCATCGTTAAGCTCCTCCATCATCTCTGCATAAGAGTTAACCAAAAGGAACGTGTTCTCTAGCCTGTTCTCCGCAGCAAACTCTTTGAACATTACGTTAACACTGTTGTCCAAAACAGAAGTAATATCTGTGGTTACGGCTTCATTCTTTCGATTAAGCCCTACAAACGCCAAGCCCTTAGGCTCAACCCCGGGCTTCTCATACTTAAGGAGGTCTTCAGTTGTAATCGTACGCGGGGTTTCTGAACCCTCGTCAATAACCTTAAAGCCTTGAGAGTTAGCTGCTTTAGCAGCCATTTCTGCAAACTTAGATTCAGGATTGGACACCGTTCCGTCTCCAGCAACAGTCTCTTTACGCATACCACGCAAGCGGGTAATTTTACCTTCTTCGTTTTTGTTGCGGCGGAAAAACTGACTAGCAATTTGAACCTGTGTACCACCTGCAACCCGAACAGTATTAACGTCACGTTGAATGGCAGAAAATACGCGGCTACGCATTGCACCTACCACAGCAGGCGCAGTGAACAGACCTTGCTCTACCAAGTCAATCATATATTGCGGTGTAGACTCGTCAGAAATAAGCTCGTTACGCAGCCACTCTTGGAACTCTTTATTGTCCATAATGTCGCTGCCGAACTCTACTTTGAATCGACCAAAGAAATCGTCTTTCTGCTTCTTGTAGATTTTGTCAAGCGTGCTCAAAAACTCTTCAGCAATCTGCTTGCCTTCTTCGCCCATCTTACGAACAGCACCAGCAACTACAATCTTCTCGAGTTGAGAGGCAAGCTTATTCGTGCTATTGCTATTCCAGTGGTCAGTGACGTTTACTTGCTTGCGGTAGCCGTTCATTGGCAATACGTGCACGTGCGTCTTCTGCTGGGACTCGCTTAACTTCTTACCGTTAAACGCACCAGTCTCCTTATCACGAAGCTCAACAAGCTTGCGCTCGTTCTTACCCACCTTATGGGCAGACTCCATCTGAACTTGGTCAATCTTGTTGTCCCTCAGCCAGTCGTTGAACTTATCAAAATCCTCGCTCAATCCCTTAATAACAGGGATAATAGAGTTTTTAATCTGGTAAGATGTAAGCAGCCCGGTGTTCTTATCTAGAGCACGGCTGTAATAAAACGGCTTGTAAGGACGCAACAACTTCACCTCAGCTGGGTCAAGCTTCTCCCCCGCAATGGCTTTGTCAATTGCGACTTCCATTTCAGGAGCTATGTCGCCGTGCTCAAGCAGAATAGTCTTGTAGAACTCGGGACTAACATAAGACTGCGCGTCTGCAACTTCAACCTTTTTGTAATTATCAGGCAACGCGTCATTAAACGATTGCAAGTCTAACACGGTCTCTGCTAGTGTAACACTACGGAAGTGTGATTTACCAGACACACCTGCGTTAGTCAAGCCCGGAGAAATGATTTGCTTGTGGCGCTTCTGCATGTCTACAGTGTTCTTAAACTCATTATGAGTTCCCGCCATAGCAATAGCGGTAGACATATTAGAAATATAACCAGCAACCACAAGGTTGTGGGCCATTTGCTGACGACGCTCGGGAGTAGTATCCTCGTTAGCAACAGCATCTACTGCATCGCTAAACTGTTCCAACCGGCTAATAGCTTTGCCCTCCTTCTCAAGGGCCTCCATAGCAATGGTAGCAGCTTCAGCAAGTATAGCCTCTGGCACAACTTTATCAAGTATAACTCCGTCGCTGTCGCGCTGCAGTTTGCCTGCCATAAAGTCTTCGACTTCTTTTAAAGCAAAGCGGCCGCCACGGATTTGCATCTCTTGAATCTCCGCCTTAATCAAACCATGCACCGCAGTCTTGGCTTGAGAGGAGCCAGAGGTATCTGACATGTTGTAACGAATAGCAGGCACCATGTAACTATTACTAGCATCGGACGGGGTCGTAATAGGCAAGTAAACAATACCGTTAATTCGGCTTTGAAGTGCTCGGAGTTGAAACTCAAACCACTGTGCCTCGGTCATGTCAGTATACGTAGTACCGTCGCCTCGGTCTATTCCGCCAACACGGTAAGCACGGACAGCACCGGCCTTAAGTGCCGTGTCAATAAAACGACCGTCTTTGCCTTGTGGGAAAAGAAGGCGTCCATATGTAGTAGCATACATGCGCTCGTCAGCAAAAACTTCTTTGCGGAGTTTAGCTTCAAGCTCTGCCTTACTAAGTCGGCCAGCATCAAACTGGTCAAACCACTCAGTAATAAATGAAGGAACTTGCTTGCTGTAGATACGGCTGCCCTCTACGTTAGTAAACGTAGTAGCTACAGCTCCCATATCATACGGGGCAAACAAATTAGTCAATCCCTTAAGGTTGGCGTTAAACTTTTTGCGAGACTCTGGATTTTCAGTTTCGCTTACCTCAGCAATGTTGCTGAAGTTGCGCAACGTGTTTCCAGCAAATGCAAATAAGTTTTTACGAAACTCTACGTCAGACGCTCCAAGTGCCAGCACTCGATTGCGTGCCTTAGCGTCTTTAGTTCCAAATCCAATAGCGTCCAACAACCGAATAGAGCTTTCAACAAACTGCTTGTCTGTCATGCTCGTCAAGTCCTTGCTAAGCCCTTGCACACGATTTGCAAAAGCATCAGACATCTGGGCTACGGTCTTACCGTTTTTGCGAGCAAGGTCACGTAGGTGTGTTTGAATGCGTTGGCTGTTGTAGGTAAACAGCACAGAACTAAACGTTGAATTTTCAGCAATGTAACCTGAGCTTTCTTGAATAAGCTCCGCAGTCTCACCACGTCGCATCCCAGAAAAGAACTGAGCCTGCACCCAATTTGGTTCTTGCTGCAAACGAAGAGCTAGCAAACGGAACTCAGGGTACACCGTGCCGATGCGGTCAAGCTCTGCGTACATTTCTTCAGGGCTGGCTTTACTAGCCAAGCGCTCAGACAGGAACGGAAACACAAGGTCTACATTCATCATCTGTGGCAAGCCAAAATAGCTTTGCGTTGGAGACTCGCCTACGCGCTGAATAATCTGCTGCACGTTAGCCCGGGCCTGCTCAGGGTTGCCTGCTTGCAGTGCCATAGTAGCTGCCGCCATAAGGCTGCGAATTTCACTACCATTGTTAAAGGTCTCGATGCTCATCATCGGCGTCGTCTCAATAAGAGACTTAACCGTCTGGCTTAGACTATCCTTCGGGTTCATGCGCTCGAAGGTCTCGTCATACTGCACCTCAGACTCAGTACCGGCAGTAAACTCTTGGTCCATCAAAGCCATTACATGCTTCTGCATACCGGGTTCTGCGGTAAAGAAGTCAATGATAGCTTGCTTATTATCAAAGAGTTGCAAGATACGAGGACGCAAGTCTTCATTAAAACGGCCCACACGACGACCATCTTGTATCACAGGAACAATGCCAAGATTCAACATGTTCTTTGTAATAAACTCTGCTTTTGTCTCACCGGCGCGAAGCACGCCTTCTTCTTGCAACTCGGACTCTGCCGTGTTATAATGCTTAACAAGCTCAGCATAAGCAGCCTTCATCTCTGGCGTACCTTTTCCGTCTTGCACATGACGCAATGCACGGAACGCTCCGTTCTTAAGCATTGTGTTCAGCTCCTCTTGTACCTTAGAGTTAAACTCAGGAATCTCAGCCATGATAAGACGGTTACGCGTAGCGTATTCTCTTACCTTAGCATCGTTGTTAGCAAAGCCCCCACTGTTAATCTTATTGAAGAGGCGCATGCGGCGATAGCCAGAGAACCCCTCAGTAATGAGAGCTTCAATAAGAGCTGCAAGCTCAGAAAAGAACCGGCGTACAACGCTCTTGTCTTTCATGCTCAAGCCCTTGGTCAACATGTATTCACGGAAAGACTCTGCCAAGTCCTCCTCTAGCAGCTCCGCACTCTTTTCTCCAAAGACACGCTTAGCGTCTGCAAGAACTTTAGCTTAACGCTCGTCAGGCAAGAACATCTGAAACACAGCGTGGAACGCTTCGTGAAACTCTGTACCTACTACAGCAATGTCACTTACCTGAACGGCACCCTTTTCAAAAATACCGTAACCAGTAGTACCATTACGGCGGATAATCCCAGACACTCGCTTAAACGGAACGTTTGGCACATTCTGTGCCCACCATTCTTCAGCCTGTTCCATATCAGCTTTAGTAGCCTTCTCAGCATTATTGCTAGACTCTGCCGCTGCTTGAGTAAACCAAATAGGCGTATCGTCATCTCCAAGCTTATCATCAACAAATTTACTTAGGGAGTCAAACCGCTTGTTAAGGGCATCAAGGTCTATTGTTCCTTGCTTAGAAGATTTACTAGCAGGTTTAGGCGTAGGCTTAAGAGCGTCGTCAAGCTTCTTATCAAGCTCCTTACCAGAAAGCTTCTTCTTCTTTTGCTCTTCAGATACCTCAGCAGAGACAGGCTCAACTGCAATAACTAACTGTGTGTCAGCGGTGTTTTGGTTTACAAAACGAGTTTGTTGGCTGCCGCCTTTAGTATCTCTGCCGGGGTAAACAGGGGCAAGTGTATGAGTCCAACCCGTAACATCGCCGTTCTCGTCAACTACCGGCTCGTAGCCAATGCCAACCTCCTCGGCGACAAATGTAGCAAGGTTGTCCCATTCCATCTTACCAATACCAAGTGCACGGCTTGGGTCTTTAAATGCAGACGGAGTTTCTTCTGACGTAACAACAGCCACGTCAAAAATCATGTTAGGCACAATGCCTGTTAAATCTGTAGTCCAAGAACCGTTGCGCAATGAACTAATAGGCTCTACTTGTTGGCCAGTAATGTTGTTAGCATAGATATGCCACACACCGTTTTTATCTTGCTGCAATGCGCGACTACCAAGCACGTTTTGTAACTCGTTGATAAGCTGCTCATTGCCGCTTTCCAAAGTCTCTTGTACGTTTTTAATAATCTCATCGCTTGAACGAAGCTGACTGAGGGAACGTCCCGGCACGCGAACCCACAGTACCTCTCCGTTGTTTTCAATAGGAACATACAAAGCACCACTGTTCCAAGGAGGAACTGTATCAGAACTAGCGTTACCATTATATTCAACGTTTTGTTGATACGCAGAAACAATAAGACCACTCTGAGTTTCTACCTGCTGTTTACCTTTAGATGTAGATGGCAACTGCAAAGCAAGCCCGTGGGTTAGGATGCTATTACGCAGCGTTTGAAACTCACTGCCCATAGCGCCTTGGCCTGTGGAGTAAATAAGTCCTCCTTGTGCAACTTGCCCACTCTGTGTTGCGCCAGCGCGAAGTTTAATTGACACAACACTTGCACCCTGCTTACTAGCTTCGTGCAACGCCTCACGCAGTGCATGTATATTAAGTGCATTCTCAAGTGAAGCCTCTTGCTGCATCATCATAGCGCTGTTTTCACCTGCAATAACAGGCTGACCAGCACGACTGCCTTCTGCAAAACTTTTCTGAGCAAATTTGTTAGTAGTCATAGATGCCTGCCCTGCAAGATGCGCACTACTAAATGCTTCACCTGCAGTAGGAAGGGTACCAATAGTGACACCCCCAATCTTCATTACAACTTGCAGTCCGTCAGCGGCAGTAGGATTGTAAGTATACTCAGGAACTATTTTGCCTTTTCTGTCTGTCCGGTTGGTCGAGGTCAGAGGACCTTTTTCTCCTTCAAGACCAGAGAACACAGTTACAGGTAGGCCAGCATTACCAGTTTGTTCAACTTCAAACGTAATGTTTTCAGTGTTGCTACCATCAAGCACACTCATCAAAGCTTGGTAGGCTGCAAGGTTGTCGCCAGACATTTGCAATGGCCCAGTGTGAGCGTGTACCAAGTATGGGCCCTGCTCACGGCCGGGCTCTTTAATTGTAGTCAGGCGCGTTGCAAAATAACTTACCAAAGTGGACAGAGGAACAGACACTTCGTTAGCAGACAGCTCAATGTTAGGAGAGCTATTATTTGGTTCTTCCTCTTCCTCTTTCTTTTCCTTGCCGGTCTCGCCTTCTGTATCAATAATAGGGTCAAGACCCGGGTCGCTAAATGGAACTAGAGAGCCGCCGTAACGAGTAATAAGCTTGTTCAATCGAGCAATCTCGTTAACCGCGTCAAGCATCTGTTGCTTATAAGCGTCGTACAATTCTGTTTCCGTACTTTCAGACTTGCGCAGTTCTTGCAACAACTCAAGAGCTGCGGCGTGCTTAGCCTTCTCCTTACTGATAGACTCAGTGTGGCGGTCAATCAAATGTTGTTTAGGATTAGCTGGCTCATCTGGCACATCGTCAGTGTCAATGACATCCTTAGGTTCAGTCATGCCGTTCCACGACGCCATCGGCCTTTGCCAGATGACACCGCCAAGGTAATCAGCACGGCTTGTAACAATCTCGTTAAGTTCGGCGTCAGAGAGTCTGCTGTCTGTATCATAAGACACGTCAATAGGAATGATACCAACCTGCGGAACTTGTACACCAAGTTGATTCATGAGCATCATCCGATAAGTGGACAACTGCATCCGGTGCTTCTGCTTCAAATCACCTGCGGCCTCTCCATAATCAACATTGCCCTTCTGACCGATGTGTATTTTTTGAGAACCAAAAGCACGCTTCGTGAGAGCGCCCCGGATAGTCTTCATATCATAGATACGAAAGTTACCATCCTTATCTACAGTCAACAAGTCAACTGTACCTGCAACACCCTCAGCTTGAGAATCGCTGACTTCCAAGTCATGGAATAGGACAACGTCCTTAGCAATTACCTTCTCACCATTAGCAACAAACTGTGCTTCCAATGTTTTTAGCTGCTCACGCAAGACAGCTTGAAGGTCGGCTGGAAGGTGAGGGTATGCCTCTGGGTTACGGATGTCTCCATTAAAGAAGTCACGTACATACTCGTCAACAGAGTTACCAATGTTAGATGAAGGGATTCCCCACTCTCGGGAAATCGTAGTTTCCCTACCCATGTTCATCCAAGTGGTAGTACGCATGTACCTCTTACCTGTCCGAGAGTCTACGTAGTACTTGTTCTCTTCTTCAAGAATCTTTTCAATCTCAGTACGACGATTTACCTGCTCCGCTGTAGGAGAGACTACAGTCTCAAGGGCTGTAAGCTCGGCTGTAAGTTCAGAACGAGCTTCGTCTGTAAGAGAGTTTAGCGAAACGTTGTCACTGTTTGCTAAGAGTTGGTCTACAAGTTCTTGTGTTGGACCCGGCACTACTACATCCTTACTGCGCTGCTGACTGTCGGCAGCCTTTTCATTAGCCTCTTGAATTTGAAGAGTTTTAATGCGGTTGTCAATGTAATCTTTCTTTGCTTCAGTTTCTGCCTTTTTGTGCAAACGCTTCAGCTCTTTCTGGTCACGCATGTTGTCAACAAGCTCACGGAACTCCTTGTCATTGCGAACCTCCATAACATCGTCAACCTTCTTAGCAAGTGTAGTAAGCTTTTCTAGCCCCTTGTCCGTAGTCAACTCAGCGCGCGCCTCTTGCAAAAGCTCCGTATCAATCTCGCTGTTAACAAACTCCTCGAGGTTGCTGTTAACCTCAACCTTTTCCTTTTT
>Ga0070747_1000325_pt1 | contig 24270 bp, 19 predicted proteins | sample VirMetDEL_Mar_31_FD_77321 | JGI IMG/M metagenome (GOLD analysis project Ga0070747, IMG submission 77321) | Aqueous microbial communities from the Delaware River and Bay under freshwater to marine salinity gradient to study organic matter... | ecosystem: Environmental > Aquatic > Marine > Coastal... | reverse complement strand
TTGTTCTTGTGTTGTTTCCTGTTGCTTACTAGCAGTTTCAGGAGGATTAAGAATGATAGGAACCAAAGGTTCAAGACCTTCAAATACCTCAGGAAATTCTTCCAAAAGGATATTAAAGGATTCAATCAATGTATTCTGATCAGCAGTAACCTGTTGTGCAAATGCAACACTTGAAGAATTACCAGCAGAATATCGTACAGGTTTTTCCCAACGATTAGCAGGGACGAAAACCTCACCACCACGTAAACCAGAGAATTTCTTGGCACGACCAGAGATAGTACCTTGATCATTGGTGTAAGAATCAGCCAATGATTCATTCAAAGCTTGTACCTTGTTCTGCATGTGCTGACCAAACTTACGCATAGATTCAGCTACTTTCTGAACCGAAACAACTTGTCCTTTCTGATTCACAATTGTCTTATTAGGGGATTGAACACCCACGATAATATCACGATTAAAGTCGTTGATTGAACGAAGAGAACGACCAGCAGTATCTACATAACCTTCAGCTTGGATTGAACGAGAGGTGTTCTCTACCGATTTTACAGGACGAGTAGAACGATCTACCTGTGTAAGTCCAATGTTCTCATTATTCCGAATTTCAATCTGAGTTCCTACATTCGTATTGATCAAATTAGCCAGTTTGGATGCCACACGAACGTACTTTAAATCTTCAGGAGTAATCTGTTCATCCGATTCCTCAAGGATCTTATTGGCAGTTTCCGGATTCACATTCGTCGGATTGGTTTTGGCCACGTTCAAAATAGTGATAGGATCCTGAACATCTGTCGTATTTAGATCAATCTTAGCAGATTCCTCTTGAATCTTTTTTACCAATTTTGAGGAAAGAACCCGACCCAATTGTTTTTTGGATTTTCCCGTTAGTTGGTTTACCAACCCTGAGAGTTTATTCAATTGAGTAGCTGCATAGGCAATATCAGCCTCAGTAGCTTTGAAATCTTTTGATCCTATTTTTGCAACAATACCAGTAATATTCTCCATTAGAGTACGATTTTCACCAGCAATACCACTCATACTTTCTGGAACTGGATCTGAATCAGGTTGAGTAACAGCAATTTCTACAGTGTCTTCAAGCTGACCACTTGCTACTTCTTCATGAAGAGTTTTCGTGACATCCAAAACGGCTTGTACAGACGAGGATACTTCACCTGTGTCAGGACGATCAGCATATCCCTGAACAGCCTCAGAAACCCGTCCAGCAGTAGTAGATATAGTTTGGGTAGCGGCTTCAATAATTGGACGAGAAGTGGTTACAATTTCATCAACAATCGCAGCACCAATACGACCACTACGAGCAGCAAAAGAAGGTCCACTATCTTCTCCCTCTGCTACAAGAGCATCCACAATATTACTAGGAATATTCAACGTTCCGCGTACAGTACTGGGAATTGCAGATACACCTGCCATACCCACACCTGCAAGAGCACCAAGAGCAGCTTCTTGTCCAACACCTTCCAAGACACCACGACCAATATTACCATATTCTTCAATAGAAATATTTCGGTTTATAGTTCCAGAGATACCTTGACCAGCTTCTTCAATACCCTCACCAGCAATTTGAAGAAGACCTTTGGTAATACCTATATTAATAAATGAACCAAGAGGCATAGCTTCAAACTTGTTGGTAATGAAACCAAGAGCAAGAGAAGGAATAATCTGACGTACAGCAGCGGTTTCAGCCACCATACCTGCAAGTTGAACCTTGGCTTCCTCAGGAGAGAGACCTTCAGAAACAAGACCTTGCATAATAATAGAGGAAATCATCAGTTGATCTGTGTCTTGGCTCATCACATCTGTGACAGCTTCTCCATATACACCAGCAACTTCAGGAACCGCAGCAGCAGCAGCAATACCAGATGCTTGAGCAACTCGTTGAGCAATTAAATTACGAGTAGCAGCAGCAGTTAAACCCTTAGCAGCAAGTCCACCAACACCAGCAAGAGGGGCAGAAGCTACTAGAGAACCAACACCATCTGCAATAATTGAACCAGCAAGAGCAGGATCTCGGAGGTTTCGTTCAAGAGCATTCAGTGCATTACGACCCTCACGAGCCATGGCAGCTTGATATTCAGGGACACCAGCAGCGATGTCTGCTTCATATTGCACCTGAGAAGTTTCGTTATCAAGTTGACCTTCAATGGCTTCAAAAGCCTGTTTTTCTTGAAGAGTCAGTGAGAGGTTTTCTTGTTTAATACCAGCAGAAATTTCCCGGTGGGCTGACATTAATTCAGCAGCACGACTAGCACCAGTAGTGTTATCATCGCCATCAAAAGCACCTTCTGTGTATCCCGCAGCAAGAACACCCAAATCACCAACTCCACGATATAGAGCAGAAGCTGCGTCCACAGCCATATCAGAGAGTGCTTCAGGAGTTGAACGTACCGATTTACGTACATCACGATAACGATGCTGACCTTGAGAAAGTCGATATGCATTTTGTTGAACCTCTGCACCATATTTTGCCCTGAGTTCAAGATCATTCATATCTTGAAGATCTTGACTGAATTCATCAGTAAATTCAGCATTTGCTGTCAATCCAATTCCATAACGATCTTGAAAGCCAACATTACCAAGAGCTTCGATCAAAAAATCGTCAGTAGGGCGTGTGTTATTAGACATAGTGCAATCCTGTAGATGAAGGTTACGTCATTCTACTTTCACACTATGCCAAAGTTTTCAAGTGCTACTGTCGAGCTTCTTCTGCAACTTGTGTAGAAAATATTGCAGCCATTTGAGCATCTAGAGCTTGAATCTGCGATTCAAGAGCACTTCGACGAGGATCATTTTCTTTCATTTTCGCTAATTGAGTACGAAAACGATTGCGTTGATTCTCTAATTGACGAACTTGTGTCTCTTGAATCTGAAGACGACTACTACCACGATCATAATCACGACGTGATTCAGGGCTAAGTTGTTCCACCGCAGTTTGAACCGCATCTTTATTAAAACGAGAACGAATAGTATTTCGACCATAAGGATCACGGTTGAATACATCACGCATTGCAACAGCAACTACTTCAGGAACAACACCAAATTCATTGGCGTATTCGTTAATCAAATTACGCATCTTATTTTCATCGAAACCAGATTCACCAAAAAGACCTAGAACAGCATCAGGATTTTCACCATCTTTGCCCAAACCAAGATCAGTAATGAGACTAGTAGTTGGATCGTCATAATACCGACTAATATCACCTAGAGCACGATTCTGATCATCACCTTCAAACTGACGACGTTCAAAGGCTAGACTATCTTCAATAGCTCGATTCAAAGCCACATCCTCTGCTACAGCAGGAGCAAGTTCAGTCTGAAGAGATGCAGATTCAGAAATCATAGCTTCAGCAGCAAAACGTGCAGTCAAAGCCTCAGAACTAGAAAAATCACCAGAATCATTTGCTGCATCTTCAACAGCCTTTGCGACTTGATCAGGAGTAATGTTATTGGGGTTTGAAACCGCAGCCGAAATAAATGCAGCAGTTGCATCCCGTTGAGATTGAGCAAGTTCTTCTGCCAATCGTGTATCACCTTCTTCAATGGCTTTATCCGAACCAGAGAGAATGGAATTCACATCTTCCAGAGATAGAAACTCTGAATTTGATACAGCAGCAGAAAGAATATCACGAGCAGGAGTAGCACCAGAACGAACATCTGCGGTGGCGGCTTTTATATCGAAACCATTAGCACCAACATATTTAGCAGTACGTGAACGAGCATGTTCAGCAGCAGGACGAAGAAAATTATTAACAATATTAGATCCAGCTTCACCAGCATTTTGGGATTGACGTATCACATCCCAAGCACCAGCTTCAGTAGTATTGAGTTCTTCCATCAGAAAATCTAGTTGATTATCAATGGTATAACCATCTTTTCCATACTTAGTTTCAAATTTTTCTCGACGAGGGCCAGTCAACTGGTAGAGACCTTTACCACGAGTACCATGAACATTAGGAACAGATTCAGTAACTCCAACATTAAAACCGGATTCATCTTGAAAATTCATCATGAATCCTTCGGCAATATGTGAAGGCATTCCACGATTAATCAAACCTTGATAAACCTGACTCTGAGCACTTTCAGTAGAAACACCATATCTACCATGTTGTTGACCTTCAGAACGAGCAGCAACAACTTCATCTGACAAACCAGCAAGTTCTGAACGTCGACCTTGACGCCAAAGATTATCATCCATCGCAATACCATGAAGGTCTTCTGCACGATTACCTGCTTGTTGAGCTAAACCAAGACGACCTAGACGATCTGATGTAATCGACCGTTGGTTTGCAAAATCTAGAGACTCTGCACGATGACCATATAAAGTATTCAACATATCTTTAGATACACTACGACCTTCTAAACCCCCACCTTGCAGCCATGTATCGAGTTCTTCTTCTGAAGAAATTCCTGCCAATTCTTGCATTACTTCAGCGTCTGCTTTGGATTCTAGACCTGATTGGTATTTGGAGAGGATATCTGAACCAGTTTCCATTCCTCGATTAAAAGAATCACCAGCACGTGCAAGGGCTGCCGAAGCAGCACTAAGATCTGGGGCGCTAAGTTGACGCCACTGAAGACGAGGATCAGCCATGAGAGTATTCCTTATAGACTATGTTCATCGAGATAAGACTCAGTATCGGCACTGGATTTACCTTCAGTGTGATGACGAGCACGGATCCGATCTTCAAGAGCAGTATTATAAGTTTGGGTTTGATTTGCCAAATTAGTCTCAAAAGTGTCTTTAGCAAATGAAAGTTGTTGTTTTGCAAGTTTATTCTGTTGATAGGTATTCCACAAGTTTCCAAGAACTTGAACACCTCCAAGAATCAGACCTGCACCTCCATCTTTAGAAAAGAAAGGAGAATTTTGTTGTTGACCAACACCAGATTCGGAACCAATTGCAGGACCAACAGTAACATTAGGAGCTTGAAGTGCACCTGTTCCTTGAACTGTCCCTAAAGGAGCCATCATAGTCTGCATAAGACCTGTTCCAGTAGTTCCTAATTGAGCACCCGAAAGGGTTGGATCTGTATATTGAAGTCCGTTTATCATGGCATCAATTCCTTGGAAGTGTTTGTTGTATATCAACGAAATCATAAACCATTGACTGAGTAATCTTAATGATGTCAGTTCCAGTCATAGTTGTTCGTTGGATAAACTCATCTGCGGTTTCGGGCATATAACCACGAGATCCACGGCGTGAGACATTGCCATATACACTGCTTGTAAGAGAAAGTGGATTAAAGTTCAAATCGTTTCCGCCCAATCCTTGAATAAGATTGTTAATATAATCCATTTGTTGTTCATATTCTGATTCAGCTTCTTCTAATTCTTCTAACTTGATTGCGATATCACCTTTTACCCAACCAGCATAACCATTGGCTAAAGCATTTCCCAACCCAAGAAGACCTTCTGTACTGAATAAATCCAGCCCTGATACAACAGCCCCAATAGCAAAACTAGCAATTGCTGCAAAAATAGCACCCCATTGCTCACCAAAAAGCTCTGTACCCACAGAAGTAAGAATTTGAGACACAACAATAGAAGCAATATAATTTGCTGCTACACCTGCCACAATAGCTGCCGTTCCAGTAAGACCTAAGCTTGCACCAATAATGGCATTAGATCCAAGAATACCACCTCCTGCGGCAAAAGTTGCTGGTGAAATAATTACTGCAACTACAATAATTAAGACTACTAATAGAATCTTAAACAAAAATGATTCATACCATTTCTTTTTCACTACTTCATATGAATTAAAAAGAATATGTACATTAGCTGTAGCCATTTGAGTAGCATCAACTAATCCCATAGCTTTTACTGTAGGCATGTGAAGTGGAATTATGAAACCAGAAATATCAGAATCATCTAGTGCTTCTTTACTGGTAATCTTAACGCTTTTACCTCCATAAACATAATTATGATGAATTAAACCAGTAATTGTTAACTTACTGTATTCAGTATCTGAAACCTGAAAATACATAATTATTGTTGGAATTGAGTTCAAAGTGTCTCGAACTGTATAAAGACCATTTTGATCTTGCAGACCTTCACGTTCTACCCACTCAAGATCTGGTCCATTTTCGAACATGGTTTCACCAGGGTTAGCGGGTCGAGTGTTTCCAAGTATATCTTTAAAAGTGTATACACCAGTTACTTGAGTTTTTTCAATATGAGTCCACTGAAGACGAATATCAAAATGATCTTCCAGTTCAGCATGATCAGATTTAAGCTTCAAAACCGTAGCTTCTGGAGTAGATATAGTGGGTACTACAGGAGGATCAACTCTAGATTCCCATTCAATATTAGTTTCATTTTCCCAATCTATTAATTCTTGAAGTTTAATTTCATATTCTGCCACTTGTGTAGCAAAATCCGTCATTGTACTACTAGTAGTATTTTGAAATTGAATCATCTCTTCAAAGAATTTGAAGATATATTTTCGACAAGCATTTTCTTTTACATTCAAAGATGCTCCAAATATTATGTAAGCATAATCAATATCGTCGATATCTGGATTATCAGCAATATCTGCTAGAATACTACTAATAGATTTATTTGTAGTTCGTTTATATGCTTTTTTTGTTTCTTCATATAAACCATTAGTATCATAAGGAGCTTCATCAATTGATTTATTATCCAAACGAAGTGGTAGTAACGGAAAGAATTCTTGCCAATTAGTCATATCCAAATCATTAGAAAAAGCATCTAAATTAACATTTCCAGTTCCAACTTCGTAAATAAAGATTTGTTCACCACCTACAATTGTATTTTCATAGATTGTTTGAGTATCAAGTTTTTGAATCCATGATTCATTAACTTGTTCTCCGGTTGTAACTTGAGTTGTAGTTCTAATTACCCCACCACCAATATCTTCATTAATAATAACAGTATTGGAATAACCTCCAATTACACTATCAGTACCAGTAAAAGTATATCGTTCAAAAAGACCTTCAGTCTCTAAACCAACAGTACCTATCCATGTAGTTTGTTCCCAAACATCAATTGATGTATTGAGATTAGTGGCTACATCTGCATCTATAGCAGAATCTACCTCTGTAGGAGTAGAATCACTATATTCTCTAGTCTCTACCATCTCTCGTTGCAAAGTAACTGGAGTAAATGTTCCAGTAGAACTTTGCTGAATCCAATCAGTAAGATCAGGTAATACACTTACAGAAATTGGAGTACCTTCTTCTAAAGCTTCTGTATTGTCTTCTAAAACATAAAAGAATTTAGCAATAACATACTGAGATTGATAATCAAAATTAACATCAACCCAAGAGTAAAAATCACCATTAGGGAATTGTACTGAAAATGTTGATGTATTTAAGTCATAATCAGATAAGTAATCTTCTGAAACACGATTTGGATAATTCTCCAAAACCCATTTTTCAACAAAGATATCAGGATCTCCTTCTGTAAGGTAAGAAGATTGAATAGATATACTTAAACCAGCAGGAGTAGGAGGAATTGTAATTTCTCCAGCTACTACAATAGAATCTACTGCTTGGTTATTAGAAGTAGTTACAGTAGGTAAACCAGCAAGATTATTTCGTTTAGCATAATTAAAGAATGATCTTTGACTAATACCCGGTCCCTGAAAATAAGTATTAGTAATACTTTCAGACAATGATGAAGTATTCGCCAAAATTGACGAATACATTATTCCTTTTAGAAAATTTGGTCGATTTGCTTCATCTCCAGCCAAATTATATAAGGTTGAAGCAACATAAATCTTTTTTGAACCAGAGAAGATACCCATAATTAACTTCCCAGCGTGTTGTTAACCCGAACAGCAGCCAAAACTTCATTGATCTCGATATTGGTCAATTGAGTTGGAGCCGTTAGACCTTCATCTAGGGTTTTCTGGGTAATCCAACCATCAAGATACATCTTCGCAGTCTTGTGTTGAGCATCCTTAATAAAGCTGTCGATCTGTTGAGTGTACAGGTCTTTCTGTTTTCCAACAGAACCAACAACCGTTGCACCATCTGAACGAGCATCCAGAGTTTTAGAACGTTCTGCTTCACTTTGTTCCGTAGTCAAAGTGATTTGTTCACCAATCAGTGTAACTTGTGTTGGTAGAGTATTAGTGAGATTAAAATCTTTGATATCCGCATCAGAGGTCAGATTTCTTTTCTGAAGTGCTATAACACCTTGGATAGAAGTCAGACCATCACTGCGCGTATCCAAAGTATTTGCACGCTGAGTTTCTACTTGTTCTTGAATTAAAGTGGTTTCAGCAGGTTGACGTTCATCCAGAATATGTTGTTGTTGTGCCAGTTCTACAGGTAGCATAGAAGTAAGCTGGAAATCAGAAATATCAGCTTGTGTTGGGATAATCCGATCACGTTGAAGTGTCTGAATATCTTGTTCCAAAGGCTGAAGAATACGATGCTGAAATTCAGCTATAGAAGCCTGTGCAGGAAGTATACGATCTACCTGAACCTCATTCATAGCTACTGTTGATGGCATCACAGCCGTACGTTCATATTGAGAAATAGCCAATTCAGCAGGCATTTGATAATTTCGCTGGTATTGTTTAATTAGTACATCCGCAGTTACTGAATCATGAGATGCTTCTTCTGTAGCAATCTGCATCTTAGTTAGAGCATACTGAGCCGCAGTCAGGTTCAGTTGGAAGTTCGCATTAGTAGTTTCAATCTTCACTCGTTCTAGTTCCACCAAAGCAGCAGTTGCTTGAATCTCAGCAATTCGGGCTTGCATTTGTGCAGTTACAGCATTCCAGCGAGCTTGGTCTTTTTGGAGAGAGAAGGAAATAGATTGTCCAATTACCTGATTGGCAATGGTTGTATATGCTTCTGCATATTGAGAACCAGTAATACGATTACCTTTAAATTCTCGTTCAAGATGAGTATCCATTGCTTGCATGAATACATCAAATGCACCAACACCAGTAATAGTACCATTACCTTCAGTGACATCTGAAATTGTGACTCCAGCAACATCATCATACAAACCAGTAGTTGCATCAGTTGTTGGGTCAAAATTAAATTTAACATCATCAAAGTTAGGAACAGCGGGGATAGTAACCCCCGCTGTTAATGTGGTGAACAAATCATTCGCCAAAGTAGACGAATTGTCGATATTTTCAAAAGTTTGAGCCATGATTATTCACCTTTATGTCGAAGTTATGACCGATATAGCGTTATTCTCCGCTTTGGTCGATAGCCCCTCGTGCTTTCTGATCTTGAGCCAAACCAATAAGTTCTTGATCTGTTAATGCAGTAAGATACTCGATAGCAAATTTCTTCATAGAAACAGTTTTATACCGTTTGACACCAAAGTTTGCACCTTTTTGTTTCACTTCCCGACGATGGTTATAAGTTTCCGCAGCCATTGCATTCAATAGAATCTCAGGAACATGATAACCAAGTTCGTTTTCTTCACCAAAAGGAATAAACTTAGATACTTTACCAGTATATCTATTATAGACGGTTTTAATGGCACCCGGTACAGCAGAATCGTTTGGATCCATATTGGTAATTCGAACACGATGCAAACGCATGGCTTTAGCTCGTACAATTGCACGTTTCTCTGGTTCCGAAAGATTCGGTTGACGGGGATCCATTTCAGCTAGAATGGCACGAGAATGTTCCAAAATCGACTTGGGTTTTTCTTCAATAACAGGATTTTTAAGTCCAGACTGCATTTTACGCATAGCCTGCACCACAGGATCATCTTCATCAAGTTCTGAATCTTTTTCTTCGTCGAGGGCAATCTCTGCAAGAATATTTTCCTTGAGAGTAGCAATACCTGTATTTCCAGAATATTTTATACCGACATGATCAGCCACAGCGCGCAAGATATCTTTATCTTCGGTTTCCATAACAAGACTCATTAGAGCCTCAGGAGTATAATCAGTGATTGGTTTTTCCATTGGGAATTTCCTTTTAAGTTACCATGGGTAAAAGTCGCTTAACACAACCTAAAAACTAAGGCAAATTAAATGAAAAGGGCCACCCGAAGGCAGCCCTAATCAGTCGTTTAATCAGATCCATTACTCAGGGATCGGGCTATAGGAAACAGCCATACGTTCACCACGAAGCTTGATAAAGCCGTAGAAGAACTTGATCGAAGAGAAACCGATCTTACCATACGGGTCGGTACGATCCGCAGTCTTCTCGCCCGGCTTCTTCACGATAATACGGAACTTCGATTTACCTTTACCACCCATACCTTGCAGACCGATGGTAGCAAAAGCCTGATCACCAACTACCAGCAGTGGAGCCACATCGTAACGACCACCAGTCACTTGATAACCATTGTTAGTAGACTCTGCACCACCAGCACCTTGCCAACGCATCATTTGCGGAACAACCACAATACGAAGATGAGCAGTTGGAATTGCACCAATTTCACCATTCATAATCGTTGCTGCATCAGCATATTTCTCAACTGGAATGAAATCATCCCAATCCGAGATCATGATTTGCAGTTCCGAACCAATATAAGCAATACGTGAGGCCGAGACCACACGAGTATCAGTCATACGAGAACCTTTAATGATCGTAGTTTTCTTCGGCGTACGGTTGTCATCGAGAGTAACAGACAGACGCTTTAGATCACCAACAGTCAGCAGATCAACAGAACCAGTTTCACCAGAGATCTCCGATACGGCAGTTGCCACACCAGGGAAGACTTTAACATCAGCAGCAGCCAGAAGATCAGCTTGCAGAAGGTCTTCATAGATCTCGTTCGCACCGGCCAGCATCTCACGGCTCAGATGACCATAAAGTTCCGAATCGGTATCAAACATCAGCGAATCTTCAGTCCATTCCATGAAGAAACCATGTTCAGCGATTTCACCTTTACGCTCCAGACGGGTAAATCCAACACGGTTTACACGACCACCTTGTTCCGTCAGAGTTGGCATCTTACCCAGAATAGTACCAACGTCACGTGAACCACCATACAGAGCACCAACGTTCTCAATCTTCACACCACCAAGATCCAGAGCCACAGCAGTATTTGCTTTGGTTTCATCCGCATAATGGATTGAGTTATCAGTCAGCGTAATAGTAGCCAGACCTGTACCACCAGAATCGTCAGCACCAGCAGTGGCGACGGTTTCAGCAGACAAGTCATCATTGTTCACATTGTCATTGATAGCAGCAGCAGCAGCTACTTTCGAAGCATTTGCAATCGCTAGTACAGTACGAGGAAACGTTACGGTAAAAGTACCCGAAACACGAGCCGCACCACCAGCATCAAGACCCTGATCGTTAACGTTGAGATCATCGAGCAACGGAACATAGTAGTAAACTCGAAGTTCTTTACCATAATGTTTTGGCATCGACTTAGCATCAGCCAACGGAGAAAAGTACATTTCTTCCGCAGCATCAATCAGAGATTTTCGATCCCAATAGTGGGTGTTAAATTGAGGGCCAACACTGGACTGATCAGCAGTCTTGTTGACCTCGGGAGAATTATAAATCTGAGTCATGACGTATCCTTTCGCATTACAATCTCAGTGGTTATTCGGGAGGAGCCATCTTTAGGAATTCCTCGTCCGACAGTTTATCGAAATCAGTATCAGTTAATTGAGTATTTATCTGTTTCGAAGGAGGTGTCGAAGAAAGATGTGGATTGGGCTTTAACTTCTTCGCTGTCGGAGCCTTCCTTGCTCCCGACGCCACTGGTTGATCCTGAAGTTGGTCCGAAGTAATTGGAACCATAGGATTCGCCTGAGGAGCGGGATTTTGAGAACTTTGTTTAAATACCCCGGCATTTCTCATAGCCTCACCGACTTGATCAAATGCTTTTAAGAAAGGCACATTGAGTAGATATCCTGTGCGCTTCTGGTATTCGAGTTCTTCAACTACCTTGTCGTAAACACCGCTTGCTTTCAATTCTTGGAGATTGCCCAAAATTACGGGATTCTCTCTTAATTGAGCTTTTGATTCTTGATCCCAGTCTTTGTGAATGTGAGCAACCAGAGCCTGACCTTCAGGGTTAGCAATAGCTTCATCCAACGCATCCCGGAAACTGTTATCTTGCGAGTCTCCTTGGTAGTTGTTAGCCTGATAACCTGTATCTTTTTCAGTATCAAGGTCCATTGGATCAATTTTGTGACTTTTTAGCAACTGTGTAATTGCTGCTTTATCACCTTTTGACAAATCTATTAGAAAATTCAATTTAGTAGGATCATTCAAACCTTGATCAGAAAGCATTCTATTCAAAGTTTTCATTGGTTTAAGTTCTTGCATTCGACGAGAGTAATTTACACCTTGTTGAATTAGACGAATTGCATCTTCTGGAGAACGAACAGAAAAATCCTTCCCATCTGCTTTGAAGGGAGCAGTAATCTGCTGATAGAAACCAAGAGCAGTATCCATAGCAGTAGTATCTATCCCTTCTGGGAGTTTGTAGTACCCTGCTTTAGCAGGAGTTTCTTTCCCACCTTTTTGTGGTGTTACTTCATCAGTGGGAGTCTTCCCTTCTTCTTTGGTGTTTTCTTTGGGTTGCTCACCCGACGGTGTTTTATCATCTGTTTCAGATTCTGAATCTTCGTCTTGGTGGGAATCTTTACGTCCTCCCATATCTTTCTGGTCTTCGTTTGCTTCCGAAGTTTCACCGGCATTGGGATCATTATTAGCCCCGGTATCATCAGACTCAGAATTGTCAGAAGATGACTCATCATTATCTGTATCTTCAGATTCTGTATTGTCTTCCGGATCAGATTTTTGTTCTTGGTTTTCAGCATGGAGTTCCTCATTTGTCAAAGAAGTTTCACCTTCAGGTACATTACCGGAATAATCTTCTTCATCAAGTTTGAGAAAATCTTCATCGCTCATATTTTCGAAATCAACAGCAGTTTTAGGGGTATCAACCATGATTATTCTCCATCATTGGGTTTTATTAAAATAGTAAAATCCGAGATTATTTGGATAGTTCTTCTTCTGTTTTAAGAGCTTCATCTCGGGCTTCTTCAAGAGAGACCAACTCATCATAAGCCATATTGCCTTGTTCAACATGCATTTTCATATAGTTCCGGAAGGAACCAACTGCGGCGATATCACGAACACAGTTTTGCATGATCTGTTCATTTAGGCGACCTGACGCCATAAGTTCAGCTAGGCGTTGTGGTTCATTAGTTAGATAACCATTCATAATTAAATTAACGAAGTCCACATTTGTAGAAAGACGACGAGCAGACTCAGCACGTTCGATAATAGTCTCATAGTGGGATTTAGCTTCCACATACTGTTCATGAGTGAGTTCAATTGGTTCTTCGTCTTCTTCACTCATTGAGGCGTTATAAAGGTCCATGTAATTACTCCAGCAATGAACTAAAACCCTGCCTTTCAGGGTTCTTTCAGTCTTACTGAGTGCTCAATGGACCAATAGGAAGGTTTTGTCCAGAAAGTTGTGGAGGAATAGCAGAGGGATCTGAGAAACCTGAACCAAGTTTAGGAGCAGTTTCTCTATTGTCCTTGGCTTCAGTCAAGGCATTATATCCAACCGCAGCTTCTACCATACCTGAAGGAGTCTCTCCTTTCAGCATGGCTTTGGTAACTTCCAGATCACGATTACCACGAGCCTGAGCACCCATCTTCTCAACTTCACGTTCATGTTTAAGACCTGTAACGGACTCATCCACATCAGACAACAATTGAGCAGCCCGAGCATGAGCTTCTTCTACACGAGCCATATTAAGAGAAATTTCAGTTTGAATTTTCTGAAGTTCAGCTTCTTGAAGAGCCACTTGCAAAGGATCAGGTTCAGGACGATAATTCCGAAGGTTCTCAGCCAGATCAGGCATACGCTTGAGATCAGCTACTTTAGCTAGAATGATCGAACGAAGTTGAGGATCCATATCCGGACCAACAGTTTGAAGAATCATACCAAGATCTGCTGCTTTTTGTTCATCAACTGAAGCAGTGGAAATATCTACTTTTAAGTCAAAATCACCTTCTAGTTCAGCACGAGAAACTTCTACATACTGTTTGTTAGTGACACGAATAACTTCTTTTTCATCCAAGAACTTAGCATTCATAGCGATAAATTTCTTACCGATATCCTGTATACCTTTAGCAAGACGACGTAGAATACTCATTTCACGAGTAGCAGCCGAATCCAAAGCACCACGGATACCCGTAGCAACTGAACCATAAGCATCACCTGAAATCCCACCAGAAAAGGATTTCACACCTGTAAGAGCTTCAGCATCTTGGTTCTGAGATATAATAGTTTCATGTGCAGAACGAGGAATTTCAGGATACTGCATCTGTTGGATATTAGTTCGAGGATCACCATTTGGATTGAACTCAAAATCTTCACCATTAGTAAAACGACGCTTATTAACAGGATCCAAGAAACCTTTGGCATAACCAGTTTGTGCATTAGCAGAACGACCCATCAAGTCGATCATACCACGAGTCACAGCACCAATAATGCGTTGATTATCTTGGAGTAGGGAAGCATCAGCTTCACCAAAAACAGATTTCAGGATTGGCATGTAAGGTACAATTACGAACGGAGGTAAAGAATCCGGGAACGGATTTTCTTGCATCTGAACAATAGTTTCACCAATCCAAGTAACAACAATAGGAACCAAAATACCATTATCATAGATGTCATAGGTTCCCCAATATTCATAAACTAAGCATTTCTGTTTATCAGACATGCTTCGAGAATCTGAATTTGGAGTAGTTGATTCGTGATCAGGATTACCATGCTGAGACTGAATCTTAGCTTGCTCCCAGTTTACTTGATTAAGGTTATGATACTGATCTTTCTTTTTCAGAAGATCAGATTTTGTAGCCTCATAGGTATACACCATAAACTGAGCGTTTTCCCAATCCCCATCACAAGATGGATCAACGAAAAGATTGGCCACATTTACAATACGGAGAGAAGGACAATTTTTAACCATCACCTCATCCACAGCTTTAGTTACACCATCTGAAATAGCTTCAACTAAATAACCCATTTCTAGAGTTTTCTCGGCTGAAGCTTTCAAGGCTTCTGGAAGAGATTCAAAATCAGGAGTCTCCTGTTGCATGTGCATAACAGCTTGTTGAATCATTTGAGCTTTATTTTCATCTTGAACGCGGAAGTAATTGAATTTCGTAGTTTCAACTTCTTTCGTCATATATTCACGTTCCCAACCTACACGAACAATCACAGATCCTTCATCTACAGCAGTGCGAACATACCGATCAATAAAATCAACTTTATTAATTTTAGTATCAAATTGCCAATTTAGAACTACCTGATTTTGTTCAGCTTTCTGAACATCTTCATGAGTTCGAGGCAGGACTTGGAACATTCGATCTGTATTAAGAAAAGGTTCCGACAGAGCCGGATAACGCCATTCATTGTGTTTCCGAATCAATTTAGGTTGAACAGCAGATCGACCCGGTTTTGCTTTCTTCGGGGATTCTGCTCCAGTAGTATTTCGAAGGTTCAACCAACCATCAACATTGTTTTTCTGATCGGTAGTCTCTTGATGTGCAAATTCAAGATCAGCACGAAGATCCATTAAAGTTGGCTCTTTCGTCCATTCAGTCAAACGTGTTTGTTGATTATCAGTCGTTTCAAGTTGTTCAGGATCCACACCCATTTCACCGGACTGCTCATTACGGCTTTCTGATTGTACATGATATTCTTGGTTAAATATATCCACGGCCATTATCCTTACTTCAACAAAGTAGAAAGTTTATTATAACCCTCTACAGCAATTTCTTTTTCTTGACCACATTGGATAAGAGCATCTCCAAGACGCCCCATTCGAATCTCATCTGAACCAATGGAAGTACCTTTTACTTTTATAATAACTTCTATTGGATGAGGACAAGGAAGTTCAACATTTGTCGGAAGAGATTCAAGGTGTACCCCATCTGCGTTCCAAACGTTGCAACCCACCAGTAGAACTAATACCGGGAGCATCAGAACCGGGAGCTTCAAGTGCTTCATTTTCAAGGGCATGAATTAACTCCTGTTTTTCTTGGTTAAGACGCAAAATTTCAAAGTTCTTTTCGCTTAGTTCGTCTGCTAAGTCAAAAACTTCTTGTTGTAGTTCTAAACGAGCAGCTTCAAATTTTCGAATCTGTCTCTCTTGGCCTTGTATAAAACCAAAACCAAACAACCCCCCTGCGAGAAGCAGGAGGGCCGCAATCTTATATGGGAAGGGAATAAGTTTTAACATTACATGAACTTTTTAATCATTCGTTTTCTCATCTCATCTCCAACGTGAACTGGATCACGGGGACTATTATCACCGGGTAGAACCATATAATCCCATTTATTATTCTGTTTTACACCAAGTGTTGGCTGAACTTCAGCATGAGTCAGAATGGTCCATTTGGATACAGGAACATCATATTCCTCACAAATCTCTGCGGTAGTTTCCAGCATTGCATCAATACCTTCCCACGTTAGAGGATAAGTACCCCAATCCATAGGCCAACCTTTAGCATCTCCCATGGCATCAACTGAACAACCCAACCAGCCGGTATTCAATGATTTGGTATGGGATGCACCAATACCTTTACGCCAGTCATAGTTGACCTGTTCAGAAATAGTATGATTACCATCATAGGTGTTACCATCAGTATCAAAGATGAAATTATAGTGATCTTTTTCAAAATCAATCACACCATAAGCACCAGCAGTCCAATGCCAAACAACTCCACGTACACCACGAGTGAAGAGTTCTTGTTTGGTTCGGACTCGTTTTTCTTTCATGGCATTTTCAATACCTTGATGAGTCTTTGGGCCATTCATCCCATCTACGGTAAGGACAGGGCGTTTGAAGATACCGTTCACACGGCTTTGATAATCTCGGACAGTAAACATTACTGATCTCCTTGAGAGAAGTAGGTTTGAGGATTTTCACACTGATCGTTGTTAGTGAAAATAGCATATACAACAAGAGTGGCCCAAGCCATAATAATAATCAAGGGCCAATTAAAATGGATTCGATGTCCGAGATATATAAATTCATGAGATTTTCGGTTCATGATTTTAATCTCCAATTAACAAAGAGTTCAATCCAAGTAGGTACTTTTGTAATTAGAGCACGAAAAATATGCTCCCCAGAAAGAGTCATAATAATCGTTAGTGGTATAATTAAATCAGAAGAAAAAAGTCCATAAACAAGACTATCTGAAGAATTAGACCAAAGAATCAAAAGACCCGGTCCATAATAAGCAGTCATAGCACCTGCAATCACACCTCCATACGCACGTTTACGGCGAAGACGTTTAGTTTGAGGAGTTTCATCTTCTGGAATCGGCTCTTCACTCATCAACCATTTTGCGATAAGAGTTAATATAATCACAATAAAAAGTTCTGTATCTTCTAACATCTGTTGCATCAGACAAATCCTCTGTCTTGAAATCGAGTATCTTCATCGACAACTTCTGAAGTTCCAGATTTATTTTCAATAATATCATCAGAAACCATACGAAGGTAAAGCCCATAATAGGAATCACCTGTAGCTTTATTTTCCTCTCCCCCCATATGCGTTAGATACAAACCAGACACATAAAGAGCAAGAGTTTCATGTAGATTTGGAGGAAGATCAATATTCCCAACTTCAGTAATTTCAGGATGATATTTCTGAAAATGAAGATCTACCGCAGGTCCATAATCTTCCATGAACTGATCAGAGAACCGAACAGTTGTAGGAGATGGTTGTGTAATCTGTTTATTACTCTTTGGGATAAAAGTTCTTTTATTATCTTCAATGACATCATTCCCACGATACACAGCATCAACTGAAAGCAATCGTATAAATTCGGGATAGTTCACCTCATCCAGAGTGTATATATTCTGACCAGTAACAAAGGATAAAACTGCCTGAGATTCTAGTAATTTCATACGAGTAGAGATGTCTTTAAGACCTTGATTCACCAAATTCAAAATTTGATCTGTATGACTGGGATCAATTGTACCTGTATCTTGGTCAGATACTAGAGCAGTATTTTTTAACTGCTGAAATGCCAGTTTGGTTGTGAAATCTGTAAATGATATGATCATAGCTCTTCCTTACACAACATAAGCATCTAAATCAGTTTTAAACTCTTCTTCCGTGTCCATACCCCATATTGTATCTGGCGTCGATACCTGAGGTTCATCTTTTGGTTCATCTGGGTTTGGAATCCATGCATTCATAAAGGGAAGCATCGAGATTGTATCGAGACAATCATCTTTACCTTTAATACCATCTTTTGTGGCTAGAGAAATTTGTTCCATAAACAAACCTAGTACTTGAGTTTTTTTCATCTCCAGAGGAAAATTTACTTTTCCTGCTTTAAATAATGGTACAACCATATTGAATCTACTTAATTTATCGGTTGTTGGACGAATACCGGGTTTTCCTTTTTCATGAGTCAGATTGAAATAAACACTTCGGTAATCCATTTCTTTTTGGATCCATGAAATAAATCCACCTTGTTGTCCAGAAATCTCGATCCCAACTCCTTGTGGCATATATTCTTGAACCAAGCGAAAAAGATCATCTATTGTAGTGTCCATAGTTTGACGAGCACAAACCCCATCTATCCATGTCCAATCACCTTTTTTGTCATAAGCCCAGACTGAGAGAACTGAATAATCGGCTGTCTGTTTTGAAGAAGTGGCAAAATCAGTGGTGATATAAAAGTTATAATCACGACGTTTGGTCATGATCTCTTGACGAGAACACCAACCAATATCTGCATCCTGAACCAAGCGAGCCTCATCAGAGGTAATTCGTAGCATAAGTTCCTGACGAAAATCTTTCTCTTTTCCCTGAAGAACTGCATCATCATACATCTCTTTCACATAATCATATGTGAATCGGTCTTCCCAAGCACCAGAGAACTCTTCACGATCACAGGGAAATTGCTGACAAATAGGCCATACGTTAACTTCCCAAGCTCCTGATTCAATTGCTTGAACTACAATATCTTCTTTGTTGAATGGAGTCCCGGATAGAATCATCTTATGACGTGTAGGATCAAGTGCATACTGTACACCTGAATAAACCGTATCGTTAATAGCTTGCATAGCAGTTGGAGATTTGGAATCAGCATCTGAGATTAAATCATCCATTACAGCTAAAACAGGACGACGGTTAAAGATCTTGGTTCCTCGAATACCAGACTTTGCACCAAACATCTTTACACCAAATTTACCTCCACGTCGGTTGATAAATTCCATATAATTTTCAGTGAATCTAACTCCTGATTCTGGAATCCAATGTTGAAGAAACTCAGAAGAATAGTATCTGGATTTAATCGACTCTCGGGCGGATTTAACGCCGTTCTCCATAGAGTCCGAAATATAAAGCATTCCGGGAACTGTACCAAAACCGGGTATTTTATTGAACATCGCCAGATATAGAGTCAAATACTCCATCATAAGTGTAGTCTTTGCAGTACCACGAGCACAGAGATTGGTAACTTTCTTTTTTCGATTTGGTAATTTATCTAACATAGCTAAATGCATAACTGGAGTTTTATTATCTTCACCACGGCCATCATTACAGAGTTTAATAAAGTTCATAAATTCTAATGCAAATTGAGAGGGTAGATATCCTCCCGAATTTAACCAATCAAAATCGACTTCATTGAGGTAATCATCAACAGTTTTGTTACCAAAGAATTTACTCATTCTCTATTACCTCTGCTTCTGGAACATTCAAAGGCAGAGCAGCTACATCTTGAACGGTCATACGATCTCCTTCGATGACCTTCATTTGAGCTTCAGCCATCTCACTAAGACGTTGTTCCAGAGCAGCCATGCCATCATTCATAGCAATATCAATTTTTAGTTCAGCTTTATTAACTTCAGGTTTTTTCAGATGGGTCAAAATAGAATTAGCAGCCTCAACTCGAACCTTATCTGAGACTGAAACATCATTCATAATTTCATAGTTTACATTCAGAGCACTTTGAAACATATCCTGATTCAAAACCCATGTCGGGATTATGGCTCGTTCATAAACCAAGTTGACTAACTTGCCTTTGTTATATGCCGCTACATAGGAAGCAATATCCTTAGGAGCACGCCCATCAGCAACCATTTGTCTATGTCGTTCTGGAAATGTAGTTTTATAGGCATCAAGATTTGATTTACCCATCACTTTGTAAGAAACATACATTACTGCTCGAACATAGTCTCCCAGTTTGAATCGCCCTTCCTGAAGAACCTGACTAAAAGAAATAAAATTATCTCGAATATATCGAGCTTCTTCAGGGTCTCGGGAAAGGTTATTCAACTGATTAACCATTTCTTGAGTAATAACACCTTTCTGACCAGCAGGTAGGCTTTTTTGAACTTCGATTAATGTAAGCATTATATCTCCAATCATAAAATAATTTATGACTAAAGTGAGCCTATACTGTAAATCAAATGAAACGTAAATAAAGAAAAAATTTATTTACGTTTCATCTTAAATCAACATCCATACACGAAAACAGGTTTGGCGTTAGGCTGGCAAATAATCTGCGTCCATCACCCAACATCGCACATCGTTATTCGCGACCGCCTCACCCGTTACCTTGATGATGATGTCGCTTGCCTCCGTTTCTGTCAGTTGTGCAGCGTATCCCAACTGTTGCGAGGTGGCTCCGAGTTCCCAAAGTTGCGCAGTCGCCCGCTGTGTGTTCACCCCGGCTTTTCCTAAAATAACCTCAGCACGCCATGCCCCTGCCTGACTTGTTGTCATTGTCATTGTGATGGCCGTCACGCTGCCGATGTGGACCTTTAGTGTCTTGGCGTTCGCGTTGTTCGCCGTTGACCCAGAGAATATAACCTTGATTGCATCATTGGTCGCCTGAAATGTGCCACCGGGCAGAGTGTAAACCAGCAGGTCATCTTCACCCACACCAACGTTTCCTGTTACACCAGTACTTTGCAATTTCCGCACATTGGAAAACGCGCCTATGTAGGCACTCGTACAACCGCTAATCTTGTTTCCGTTAAGAAATGTGATCTCATCAGCCCGGATACCTTCGGTACTTGATCCTGTGCCAACAATGTCGTTCCCTGTGACAGACATGCCAGCGCCTGACGAGCTTGCAATATAAATGCCGCGTGTAGAATGAGCTCTAACAAGGTTCCCGGAAATTTTGCCATTTGTCGTACCTGACACCATGGAAATGCCGATGGCGCTAACGGTATCAATCAGGTTCCCGGAAACAATGCAATCATCGGTTTCGCTGATTTCTATCCCAGCTAGGCCCGTGATATTTTTCACCGTGTTTCCTGAGATATTAATCGTTGACCGATAATCGGCACTTGCTGCGGAATCGCCATCGACATTGATCCCCGACGCGCTGGCTGTATCAATGAAATTCCCGATGACATTTTTGCGCCCGCACTTGAAAAGCATAATGCCTTCTTCGGTGGAATTTGTAATAATGTTATTGGCAATTACTCCGCCGCCGATGGGATCGCCCAGTTCGTTGCCATCACCAACGTATATCCCGAACATTCCACTATCCGTGATGGTGTTACCTGTACACGTGAACCGTCCCGTGTTGGCAAACCCAATAGCACCCGGCGATAGAAGTTCAGTAAACGTTACCACTGCCGAATGAGAACCATAAATTGTATTTCCAGTAACTGCCGTTTGCTCTGCACCTTGTACATAAATCCCACACCCAAAATCAAACGCACTAGTCCCACCCAGAACGTTGCCTGATATATTCTCAATGGTATTATTGGCTATAACTGTCCGCCTAACATTCATGATAGCGGGCAGTGCCCCGTCGGTCGAAAATTGATGGTTTCGATATGCAACGATCCCATACGTGAGGTAATCTTTGATCGTGTTGCCTTCGATCACATTCCCAAGGCAATTTTCCCCGGCGGCAATGGCTTGGACCAGAATGGCCGTACCGTTTCCAGAAAGCATGACATTATTTGATATAACGTTATAACTTGCGTTCCTACGCACGGCGATATCAACGCCGACTTCTGCCGTTGGGGCACCCGGAACCGCTGTAGAATTAACAAAAATGTTATCGCTGACAATATTATAACTTGCCGCCGTGGTTAGGACGACACCAGAACCTCGCGTGTTTTCAAAAATGTTCTCCCGAACAATACAGTTATTCGCAGTCACCTTTATGCCCGCGCCATCGGTTGTGGTCGAGAAATCCCCACTTTGCCATATGTGAAGCCCCGTTACCTGACATTTGTCAGCGTTCACGTTCAAAACATTCGCCAGTGACGTTACCTGCCGGATTTGCGCCCCGCGCCCACCGCCTTGGATGCTCTGCCCCACAGATGTCATGGATAGAGCGGACGTGATCTTGTAGTAGTTCGCCGTTTCAGGAACCAGAACCAATTCTGTGGTATCAATCGCCGCCTGAATCGCTGCCGTATCGTCTGTTGTGCCATCACCCAATGCACCAAATGCAACCACATTATAACCGGAAGCACCGGGACGGACATATAGCTTAACCGGCGTGCCATTGGCGGTTTCGATGTGATGGTCAGACGCACCGGATGCTGCGACCTCATAGGAAACCCTGTCGGCTCGAGTCTGCACAATTTCGCCAGCTACAACAGTTCCAGACTGACCAGCCGTATATGTCAGAGACGTATTAGTGAGGACGGCGGCCACATCATCTAGCCAATGGCTAGTATACAAAGCAGCCTCGGCTGCACTTGCAGCCGCTGCTGACTCACTTAATGTTGCAGAAATTGCACTATTAGATGCATTAGTCGCAGAGAGATCTGCTGCTATAGTTGCAGCAGATATAGCTTCAGTTGTTGCTGATGTAATCGAAGATGAAACCCCATCATTTAGTGCTAACATTTCTGCATAAAGATTAAATGAACCAGCAGTTACATCATCAACAATATTCAATTCAGAAATTCGAAAAGGACCGGGACCAGACAATGCAAATTGTCCAATATAATCTGTTTTTTTATGTTGAAACTGTTCATTGTACTGGCGAGAATCCAAGTAAGTCACATACATGTTATAAACAACTGATCTATCACCAGAAGTAGTTGTAAAAAGATCAATATCAATTGCCCCATTGATATCAATATCTACAACATAAGGTCCAGTTGCAAAAACAGCTTCACCTTCTTCTTTATCCCAAGAAGTTAATTCAAAAACTACTTGACCATTGGTTGGAGTTACACCTGAAGGTAGTAAAACCAAGCCTGTGATATTTGTTAAAGATACAGCCATAGTAAGTTCTCCTACGTTCAATTCGAGTCCAATAGGTTACTAATTTTTAATTGTCAATTAATACACCCAAAACAGTTTATTATTTATATTGAGTACGCCACAATTGAAAAGCTCTTTGTAAGGTATCTGGATTTACATCTTTTGTATTAGATCCTAATCCCTTAATAAACCTATCATAATCTTCTTGAACAACCGATAGGTTTCGTTGGTAAGCTTGTTGTAATTCTCCTAATGGACGCTGTGCATCTATATCTGGTAAGTTGTCTAAAAAAGACTCAAACGAAAAACCAGATTTATTCTGTAATGAATCGCTGAGAGGTTTTTTTGGTATCTGATTATTAGATACCATTTCTTTACGATTGTTATCTGGAATTTGAGTAGAAACTGAAGGTGGTATATTAGTCATTGAAGATTCAGCTTGTCGGGCACGAGATCCAGCAGGTTGAAAAAAAGTATTTCCAATTTCAGAAAGTAACCCACCACCAGAAAAACGATTTCCTGATTGTCCTGCTCCACCACCATCAATCATATCTCGAAAATTTAAAAAATTGGCCATGTATTTATTCTTTCTTTTCTGGTGTCGAGAATTTCTATTTATGCGCTCAACTCTGCCATCAGTGTATTACTAATATCTTTAGCCCAGATACGCAGTTCCTTAATTGTACCCATGAAGTCGTAACCAATCTCTATGTCAGTTGCCGACAAGTCAGGCAGTGCCGTTGGTGTGGTGTCTGCCGTGAGTGCTGTGCCATCGACCGCTCCGTTGATGAATGTAGAGCCGTGGCGGCTGGCGATGTTGAACGGGACATTGATGCCGGGAGAGTAAGCTGATGCTCCACTTTCAACCACATCCCCCACCCCACCTTCGACCTGATAAAAGTCGATCCGTCCATCGCCGGTATTCGTCGCAATGTATTGCGTGAGGCGGTTACTGCCGTCAGCCTGCCATCTAGTAAAAGTAGCCTCTGACCCAGAATTAGTATCCGCATAAGTCATCGTCCCCTTCATCTGGATAGAGACTGCGAGGGGGTTGATTTCACGGATTGAGACGTTGTCGACCAAAGACGTCCCGCCGCCCCCAAAAT
>Ga0070747_1000323_pt1 | contig 24432 bp, 49 predicted proteins | sample VirMetDEL_Mar_31_FD_77321 | JGI IMG/M metagenome (GOLD analysis project Ga0070747, IMG submission 77321) | Aqueous microbial communities from the Delaware River and Bay under freshwater to marine salinity gradient to study organic matter... | ecosystem: Environmental > Aquatic > Marine > Coastal... | reverse complement strand
CAGAAGAGGAAGAAGAAATTGGAGCAATTTCGAAACAAACAAAAGAATATGCAAACAATTGATATTACACAGAGTGTGGAATAATTTAACACAAACTGATATGTCAAAAGACATAGGAACGACTTTCCAACAATATCAAAAAGTAGAGAAATGTTCTAATAGAATATACGGAGAACAGTTAGCAAGTATCTGTAAGAATAGAGGATGGAATCCTGAAGTCATAATGATGACTGATTCAGAAGATACATTAGATGAATGGATGAAAAAAGATTATCCATTAGATCCGACACCAAATAAATATACTAAAATAATAAATGCTTGGAAGCTATTAGATGCTAATGCAGGCAGGAATTATTATGGTGATGTAAGTGATCCTGATGATATATCAAATATGAAACCAATAATATAGATAGGAGGATAATGAATGGAATTTTTAATTTTGTTCGATTTGTTACTTATAGCATTGCTGGTGTAGCAATAAGAAAATCCTGGAACTGGCTCACTGAAGACGTAGATCCAGTACCAGGGACTAAAGAGTTTAACAAAGAGTTCTATGAAACTGAAATTAAATACAAACGTTTAAAAATAAAGAAAGGAGCATACGATGAAGCGAATAGAAAAAGTAGGTGATACGTTAATTAAAGCATTTACGTTACCACCAAGAATAATATTAGGTATTGTTAACGCAGTAAGAACTAATATGCCTGATACACTAAATTTTCCTTATGAAGTAAGGAAAGTAAACGACCAACCAAAGGAGGAAAGTCATGACAGACCAAGTAACTAGACCACCTCTTGCTGAAAGAGTAAGCGAGAAGATTGGAATGGCTAAGTGGATGACAGAATTATATTTTCAAACAGCAGCAATAGTAACTACTGATAAAAGATATAAGATGTTACCACAATACACTCAAAGTTCTGTTCTAACTACAATATTTATTGCTACTAAAGAAGCATTAGATAGTGATAGAGCAAAGAAAAGAGCTGAAAAACTTATGAAAATAAGTGAAGCAGGAGCAGTAGAAAAGCTAATAAAAGTAGCTAAAGGTTAATTAATAAACTGGCACAAGCCCTATCTAGTGTAGGGCTTATTGCCTACAGAAAGGATAATGTTATGGATATGAAAAAATTGTTACTAGATACAGCAGATCAACATAATTTTGCTAGGTACTCAGGTGCTAAACAAGCATTGACAGGAGTAACAAATCACATAAAAACTTTAGTTATGGATGATAAAAAACCAAATGAAATAGCTATTGCAATAACTAAACATCTTGTTGATGAAATTAATAAATATCATATGTTAATTAATTCAACAGATATGGGATCTAAAATGAATAAACTAAAGGAGAAACATGGGGCTTGATCAATTTGCAGATGGACTCAATAAAGAGTTCTATTGGCGTAAACACGCAAGATTACAAGTGTTTATGGCAAGAGAGTACAAAAAACAAAATCCTGAACAAAATAATTCAAGTGATTTAGGATATTTAGGATTTAATGGAGATAGTAATCCAGCTTATGTTAATATTACTAACGAAATATTAAACAGATTAGAACAAGCTATTAAAACTGATTATTGCGAATATTTTGCAAGCGATGGATTCTTTTGGGGACAACAGTTCCAAGAGAGTTCTGTAAAAGAATATAAAAAACTTGATAAAGAGTTTTTAAAGGCTGCAAGAAAAGCATTAAAAGCTAATAGAGAAGTAAGCTATAATTGTAGTTGGTAATAACAAAGGAAAAAAAATATGAAACTAAATGATCAATTAACACAATTAAACAAAGCCACCGATAAAGCATTAAAACAGGTAGAGAGAGAACGTCAAGATAAGAGACGTAATTATATATCTGAATGGTTTAGATGGGTGGAGTTAGTAAGTAAATACTTAAAGAAAGTGATAAATTAATATGAGTAGTTATAAATTACATACGTTCAGAACAGATGGTTCTATTAAATCAGATCCATATAAACAAAAGCCAACGTTTCCAGAAATGTATAAAGAAATAGGATGTGATATGATTCAACCATCAACAGCATATTTACCAGAATATTCTAATCGTAAAGATGGATATACTGAATTTTATATGGATGAAGAATTTTTATTAAAACATCCAGTACCATCAGTAAATATATTAATTACTAATGCGTGGTATAAATGGCAAAAGAAAACAGGTCATCAATCAATACCTGGATCTAGTATACATGGTAATGTATGTGTAATACAGAAAGTGCAGGATGATGCAGCATGAATGAAGAAATAAAAAATCTTAAAAAAAGATGTGAAGAAGCAGAAGGTGAATTAGCAATTATAAAAGGAATTGGTAATAAATCTCCTGAAATGGAAGCTCTTAAAAAAGAAAACTATGAGCTTGCAAAGATGAATGATATAATCAGAGAAGAAGCTCAAGTTATACAATTGCAAGCTGATAACGAAGTACGTAAGTTTACTAAACGTATAGCTGATTTAGAAGCTATTAATAAATCACATCAAAAGCTTAATGGTGAACTTAGAAAAGATAATGAAATTAATAGAGAACTATTAAGAGAAAGTGTTAAAGAATTAGCTGATCATAAAGATTTAGTTAAAACTTATAGAAAGGCTGGTATATTATGAAATACAATAAAAAAGAAGAGCTTGAAAAAGCAGCAAAATATTTATTAAATTTAAAAGAATCTATTAATCTTTTAGATATAGTAATACGTGATGCAGCTTTAGATGATGGAGATTCTTTGGCATTGCAAATAATCGTAAAAAAGTATAATAAAGTGTATAAGCAACAATTAACACATTATGATGAAATGAGGTCAAATGGTAAGTAATGAAAATATGATGAGAGCTATGCTAGCTGGTAAACAGTTAGAAATAGATAAGTTAAAACGTAAAATAAAGGAAATGGAAGATGACAGTAGAAACAGACAGCGAAGTACTGAGATTAGAAAAAAGACAAAGAGGTCTTCAGAGAGTAGCGACAGCGATTAATGATTTAACTATTTATGGAATATATCATACAAATTTTCCAAAATTAGTTGATGCTTTAGAGCATAGTAAAGATCATTTAAAAGCTGAAATTCAAGCTACAAAAAAACGTATAATAGATTTAGGTGGAAATACTATAGAAGAAGTATTTACAGATCCACTTTCACAAAATGCTATTATTGATGAATATACAAAAAAAGGAATTTAGAAATTCTAATTAAGAGTTGGTATCAATAAAACAAGGATCTTCTTATTTAGATAGAGCCAGGTGGGAGACTGCCTGGTTCGTTAAACAAAATTTGTTCTAGACAAATAGGCGATATAGTAATCCTGTCTCATAGATATAAAAAATAGAAACTATGATTCTGAAGCACTAGAAGCTGGTTTGGGTAATGAAATCAGGAAAACCAATTAAAATTATTCCTGGGAGTGTACCAATATATAGAAGGTATCAAAGCACTTTATAAACAATGCCAGTAGGTTACGCTTGACCTTAACAAAGCAGTCGAGTTCGAGATCTCGAAATTGATCAAAATCTCAAAATAAATATAATAAATACACAAATTAAAAACTTGGTACTGATTAATTAGCGGAAAACTTTACTGTCCTAGGAAAAACAGAGTAAATCACTTAAAAAACAATTGCGTTGCTAGAAAGTGAGCCAAGTTAAAATTTTGATGGACACATCACCCTACATCTTGGTCTAGACTAAGCAGAATAAGCACGCAAGATACTGCATGGGTTTGGTAATTACATTAATGGTGTGTCCTTTAAAATTTAAATCCAATTCTTAGGAATACAAAGTATTTCACCAAACTCAATAGATTTATCTTCTTCGTCAATAGAGTAAGTACCGAATGTTTTTATATAATCTTCGGTTTCCTCATAAATCCAACCTTTAGTTTTAGACCTAGCAGGTTTGAGCTTATCCATAGCAGTTTTACTAAGCCACCCAGTATGTGATTGAGCATCTAACCAAACTAAATAATTAGGTATAGGTTTATAAGGAAAATCTGTATTAGGTTTTTTTTTTTTAATGTAACGTCTTTTTTGGGTCATGATTCCACAGAAATTGTTCGTGAGAATTTGTTTCAAATTCTTGCATTACATCAATAGGAATTGGAGATCCTTCTTCTTCAAAAACCAATTGTAAGTGCGTACTGTAAATAATAGCAAGTGCTAAAGCATCAGCAGCTCTAATAGATATTTGTGGATTTTTTTCTTTAATAAAATCACCAATAGCATTAGGGTCTATTTTCTTCAAAAATTCTTTTGAGTATTTTTTAGATTTATTAGACTTATTAGGAAATTTATATATTTTAACCATAATTTATGCGTACTATTAGCAATGATATTACAATCTATAGTTTGGGTTGCATGAGAAAGTCAACGTGTTTCTTAAGCTTAGGTACAAGATTATTATATATCTTGACCCAAAGTATAGTTTCGTCAACAAAAAAAGCTAAAGATTTCTTTTGGTCTAAATGATACTGATATAATGTGGTTGCAATAACTTCAGCATCTATATCTAGATCTTTCCAAAAGTCTTTTTCGCCTTTTCCACAAGTATGAAGTTGAGAATGATGTGCTGGACATAATGGTATAGCCCATTGATCACCAGTTTTTTGTCCAAATCCTCTAGGCATAGCAAATGTTAAATGATGTGCTTGGCATTTAGGATTTAAACAAAGAATACAAGGCTGACTACTTACCCATTTTAGGTAAGATTTGTCTTTTAACCTTAGTACCTTCTCTCCTGATGGTATGTCTAACTTTTTTGTACCCATAATAAATTGCTAAAGCATTTAATCCTTCATGAACATATTGTGAAGCTCTACGTTCAGTAACTCTTAAAATTTTTGCTATTTCAATAATACCATAATTGCTAACACAAAATAACTTCATTACAAATGAATTTTGTTCAGTTAAACAATCATCAACTTCTTTAACTGCAAATATTGCTCCCATTTGCATAGACATAATATCAGATCCAGATCCATCAATTCTTATTTTAATAGAAAGATCTTTTATTCCAGATTGTAGTTCACACATCAATCGGTATCTAGATCCTGCTTCATATTCTTCCCAAGAGATAAGATTACGATGAAACATATAGATAAGACGAGATTCACGAATATTTAGATATACTTTTTTTTTATCAACAATAGTTTCTATATATTCAGGTTTCTCAATTTCTCGCATTATTATCCTTATAATAAGTTTCTAAAGCTTGGTCAACATAGGCTTTAAAGCCTTTATTAGCTTCATAGAGCTTGATAAGACGAAATATGCGGTTCTTATGCTTACAGCCATGAAAACGAGCAATAAGACTCTTACACCCATACACTTGTGTAGGGTGCAATAGCCAACATAAGATAATAGATAAGTTATAATTATTATACTCATCTTTATCTTTTATCGGTTTATTTCCCTTTAAAGTATCTAAGGAAATGTTATAAGTATTACTTAAATACTTTTGAATATTAACAATCATAAGGAGAACACTATGCTTAAAATAAAATATCGTCATTCAGCGTCTAAGGGTAATACGTTTATTGATAGCCCACCTTTTTGGATCATAAATAATTTATATGAATTTGATTCAAAACCTAACGCAAGAATGAAGATGGGTAGTACTGCGGAAGATGCAGCTAATCATGCGTTACTAAATCAAATCACTGATGAAGACGTTATCAATGATTATGCTAAAACGCAATACGTGGAAAAATACAAGGGTAACGAAGAAGAAGTAGAATGTGCTTGGTCTGGAATTATAGCAAATAAGTTTGTTCAAGAATTACCACAGTTTGGTAAAGTAATGGCTTATCAAAATGAATTGCAAATACCAGGTAAAGACTATGGTCTAGAATATGACATCATAGGTAAAACTGACTTTGAGTTTGAAAATGTAATAATAGATACTAAAGCTACTGCTTACATTAGAAGATTAAAAGCAGGTCATGTAGACCCTAAATGGTATCCAAAAGCTGCAGATTTAAGACAGCAGTTTTTATATAAAGAACTTTTCAAGAAAGAAACAATGTTGTTATATTGCTCACCAAAAGATGTATATGCAACAGATCTTGATGGGAGAACAGGTTATTTAGAAGATCTTATAAATAGCTTTAAAACAATAGAACATATACTTAAAATAGCGAAAACCAAAGAAGACATTGTACGAATGTACCCTTTGACATTCGACAATTTCAGATGGAAAGGTACACCTGAAGCTGTGGATTTCGCAAAAGATGTATGGTCAAAAGCTTTCAAATAAGCTATAAGAAATTATGCAACGATTTGGAAGTATTATTAAACAAATAAATAGGAGAAACAATATGGATGTAGAAACATTTGAATGCTCACATAAAAGATCATTCGCATCTAAAGAAGGTAATGGCAAATATAGTATTTACATTACCAAAGATGATGGTAGTGATATGACAGTTTATGGTGAAGCAATAGGTGCTGAAGGCTGGCAAAAAGGTGCAAGATTAAAAATCATGGCATTGCCTGCTAGACAAAGTAAAACTGGTAAGTGGTATCAAACTGCTAAATCAGTTGAGTTACTAGGTGGTGAAGTAAGTACTTCAGTTCCTGTACCAACTGTAAGTGCTGCTAAACCAATAGCTCAAGATAAAGATGCTCAATGGAAAGAAAAATATAGATTAACAATGAGTAATCTTATGGCTTCGGCTTTATCAAATAGTAGTGGTGCAGCAGGTATTGATTTTGATTCAATTGATAAAATTGTCAGAAAAATACTTAGTGCTAAACTTAATGAAATGGATGATGATTTACCACCATTTTAACTGACTTCTTGTGCACTCCCTTACGAATCAACAAACGCACAAGTGACTAGGTAGGAGCATAGACCTGCCTAGTTAAAAACTTAAGGAATAATATGATAGAACTATTAATGTTGTTAATAGCACCAACAGAAATTAATCCACAAAAAATGGGTATAAAATATTTACTTAAAGAAAAATTTGTAGATTATCAAAGTTGTGAAGAATATGTTGTTAAGAACACATACACTAAACCAGGAGAACAAGAATTTGATGGAGTATTTTATAAAATTGATACTAAAGAATATAAAGTATTCCTCACTTATTGTAAAAAAATAGATGACAATTAAAATAAGAAAACTTATAGTAAGACTACGTATGTGGTATGCTAAATTAAGAGGACACCCAGGACATAGATGGGATTATGAACCATCTGAATGGTATATGGGTAGACATAGAAAGAAGAAAAAATGATAACTGAAAATAGACTAGAAGATGCTTTAAAGTATCTTGCTGATACTGATGAATCAAGTGCAGAAGCTAGTGCTAATGTAAAGTATTTAGATAGATTGCTTAAAAGAAAAAAAGCATTATTTATTACTGCTGAAAAAAATTTGAAGTCTATCTCTGCTAAAGAGCAGGGGTTTTATGCTTCAGATATTTATAGTGCAGCAGTAGATGAATTATTTAATGCTGAAGTTAAAGCAAGTACATTAGAAAATAAAAGAGATAAAGAAGGTTTAATTATAGATCTCTTTAGAACTTTAGAAGCTAGTAGACGTAAAAACAATATATGATTTATAAGTTTAAGATATGGGTTTGGAAACCAATGGTAACAGAAATCTTTATGACAGCAGATAATGATGAAGAAGCTACTAGGGTTTTAAAATCCATAGACTTAAATAGTTTTAATTGGAAACGTGAAGGAATGTTGCATAATCGTACAACTTACGAAGTTATAAAAGATGGGTCTAAGATTACAAACGACACACACTCCACAGGATCAAATAAGCTCAGAGACTAAATTATGGTATGCTGTATTAGCACAAGCTATTACAGATGCTTCATATTCAGGAATCCGTAAAGCTTATGTTGATTGTAAAAAAAAAGCTATAGAATGGCTTCAAAGCAATTCTAAAGATTTTCAAATGGTTTGTCATTATGCTGATTTAGAATCAGATTATGTTAAACGTAAATTTGATATTGCTTTTAATTCTAATAAGTTTAATATAACAGATGTTCAACAAAAAATTATGAATGATAAACGTACACCAGCACAAATAAAATATGAAAAAAAAGGCTTTAAACTTAAATTCTAGTTACGATAAACAAATAGGTGGATCTCATTATCAAGGTATGAGTATTCAACCTAGTCAATTTGTTATAGAAAATAAAATGTTATTTCCTGAAGGTTCAGCTATTAAATATATTTGTAGACATTCTAAAAAAGATGGCAAACAAGATTTACTTAAAGCTATTCATTTTATTGAAATGATTATAGAAAGAGATTATATTAATCAACCTAAAGAGTCCTGGATAGAAGGATATAGAAAGTGGAAAAATGGGACACTTTAGTAATCTTAATAAAGATAATAAAGAGTTAAAAATCTATAGTCCATTTGGTCCATCTATTGGTCATTGTAAATTACCTCAAGAACTTATTGATGATTTTAATAAAGATTGTGAACATATCATGGATCATAAAGAAAAGAAAAAAACTCATGATTTTTCTAATGATCTTGTAGGTAATGTTAAACAAGAATTAGTTATTAGTCCTAATGTATTTGAAAAATGGGCTCCTTATTTTCAAAAACTTATGACTGCTTATATAAGTGCACATCCAGAAAATGTAAATGAATTACAAAGAATTAGATTTAGATCTGCTTGGTATGTAAGAACTTTTAATGGTGATTTTAATCCAGCTCATTATCATACAAACTGTCATATTTCTTGTGTAGGTTATTTATCTTTACCTGATAACATTCAAGAAGAATGGGATCGAGAAGATAAAGATCATTATCCTTCAGCAGGAAATATTGAAATGCAATATGGACAAGTACAATTGTTTTCAAATAATGCAGTAAGAATGAGACCAAAAGTTGGAGATTATTATATCTTTCCTTGGTGGATGTATCATATGGTTTACCCTTTTAAAACAAAAGGAGAACGTAGATCTTTTAGTTTTAATGTATATGGCGAACCTAAAGAATTACCTCAAGACAAACCTAAATCAAAACTAATACTTTAGCTTATAATTTTTTCTATTATATTTTGTTTTATCTTTAAAACGTTTATGTTTGTATTCAGGTAAATTCCTAGCGACTGGATTCCTAGTCGTCATCGTCTTCTTCTTTTTTTGATCTAACTTTTCCAAAAATAATCTTATAATTAAATTTTACACTATCTTCAAATTTGTTTCCTGTTGCTAATGGCTTACCAGTAACACCTATAGAATGTCTTGTGTTTTCACAAGCTGCTAATAATAAAATCATAAATAAAAATAGCATTACATACTTCATTTATCATACCTTATTCTTCTTTTTCTTTTTTTTCTTTTTTGGTTTTTGTTTAATCTTCTCAATAGTTTCTTCAATATTGGAAACTTTTTCTTTAATAAGAACCATATCTTGCGACAAGCTAAATGTTCTTGAAAGCGTCCACCCACCAAGTGCGATGAGAATAGCCAACAATGCAGTAATAATTTTATCATTCATTAATATTTATCCTTTAATATTTTAAGTATTTTTTTTTGACCCATATAAATTTCAGTTTCAGCAGTCACTTTACCACAAGCAAATCTAACATTTTCAGGATTAACTTCACGAGAAGCTATACGCTTACTTTTTAAACAGTCTGACATAGACTCTTTATAAGTGTGTTCAATAATACCACCTTGATAAAACATACAAAGAGCTACAACTACTTCTACAACTTTATCCATTAATGTACTCCATTTCCATTTGAAAATGTTCTTTGTTTATCTTTTAATTTCTCTACATCTTTTTGCAATTTATCAACTGCTTTTGCTAAAGCTGTAATATTAACTTCATTATGTAACATACTATCTACTCTTATTTGTAATTTATCTGTTTGTTTATATAATTCTTCAATTAGCATAAATTGTTCAGAGTCTGCTGGCAACGAGCCTAACAAGCCTCTAGGCCAGCCAATTCTAAATTCAGAATTAAGTTCTAAATCTTTTGACATAATTTCTATTTGTGTGCTATGCGTATTAAGTTTTTCTTGTATGCCAAAAAACGCCCACGTACCAATTGAAACAAGAGCTATTAAACTAGCTACTGTTTTCATAGGCATTTGTACTTTTGCTTCGTCTGATATTTTTAGAGCCATTGTATTATTTTAAATATTAAATAGAGTGTTATAAATGTAAACATAGCCATCATTTGTATATCAAAAGGATGGTTTGTCATTTGCGAAACATAGGTAATGCTGCACCAGAATTATGATAGCATTTTAAACATGATTTTTCTGCAGGTAAATAAGCATCATTTGGAAATATAATATATGCTTTATCTATAGGAATAATTTTACGACACCATTTACAATGGTTATTCTTTATTGGTTTTTTTATTTCCTTGTTGAGCATCTTTAATTTCTGTATTTGCTTTATCTAAATCTTCTGTTACGTATTGTAATTTTTGTAATGTTCTTTTTAATGCTGAGTCTTTAGACTTACCAGCATCAGTTAATTCGTTAAGCTGTTCCTTAAGAACTCTTACTTGTTCTTTATATTCGTTTATTATTTCTTGATAGTCTGCTTTTTCGGTCATTTTTTAGGTAGCTTAGGTCCACCGCCACGAAAGATCTGTGTACCTTTAATACCAAAAATACTAGCAACAACTAATATCCACAGATTAGTAAACCATGAAGGGAGTGCCTGGAAATGTTCAAAGAAAATTTTAATCTTTTCCATAGCTTGTGGATCGTCTGACCATACTGACCAAGCGAGCACCACAATTGGCAACGTAAGTATCGCAAGAACGACTTCGTCTTTGTAATCGTTTTGTCTAGCTTCTAATAATTTACCATTATATTCTATTTCACCACGAGCTTGTTTCTGTGCTGTTAATAAAGCAGCATCAGACATTGCTTGTTTTGTTCTTTGTTTATTTTGATATATATGGCTTCCAGTTTTGAGAGCCATCTTTGCTAATCCAAACCACATTATTTTAATTTTCTCCTATGTATTGTATAGAACTTTCCTGTTCTTCCACCAACGTGACGTAATTTAGTACGTTTGTTGTGCAATCTATTCCACGCAAATTTATGTAATTTATCTCCAACATACATTAAGTAGCTGAAGAGTTTGTTGGAAAACCCTCCCATGCTTTATACATTCCTTCCACAATTAATTCATCAGTATATGGCTGCTTGCCATTTTCCATCTGAATGATTGCTTTAACTAATGGTAGATAATGTTCTATACTATTATCTAATTGATCCATTGGATTTGTGCCTGTTTTTTCACAAACAAACTTTATATAAGCGTCTGTATCGTTTTCACTTGGAGGAGCCCATCTTGCGATGATGTCTTCTACATTATATTTTTTATGTGAGAAACGATAGACTAAGAGTATACGCATTAAAGCTCGTATACCCCATACTGTTTCACTAAAAACACAAAAGGTTGGATCTGATTGTTCATCAGCCAACCCATCCCAATCAGTACCTAATTTAATATTGCCTGGGTTTTTGTTTCTAATTCCTCTAGGTAATTTTTCTATTCCATCTGCCATTTTGTTTTAATACCATTGGGATTAACTTAGGTAATCCGTCAATGATAACTCCTGTTCCTATTACTGGTCTAGACTTTTGTAATTTATTATATTCAAAAGCTAAACTTTTCATATTAATTAAACATCCAGTTTGCATACCCCATAATAGTTCATTTGGATTACTCCAATAATCTATTTTATATGAAGTGTGATAATGTCCTTGGACAGTACACATCCCATATTGTTGGGCTACTTTTAAAACGTCTTTATATTTACCATGGCAGAAGTAAATTTTTTGACCATTGGATGCCGTAAGGATCAAGTCTTCATGCCAAGTCCAACCTGGACCTACACCTAACATATCATTATAACTTTTAAATAGTTCGTGTGGGATTCCATGTCGTGTTGCTTTCCTAAATACTAAACTTCCGTGATTAGAATCTAGAACGTGCATTTTAGGAAACATCTTTTGTAAATCTTTAAAGAATACCTTTGCAATTTCTAGCTCATCTTTAGGAGAACGTAAGCCTGGATGATGATCATGAAAAGAAATACTATGCCAATCTAATTCATCACCCATATTTACAATACAATCAGGTTTGTACTTTCTCTTAATTGCTCCCAGAAAGTCAAGTGTATCTGGGTGATGGTAGGGTGCGTGTTGATCGCTTATGCAAAGTATTGATTTTCGAAGCATATCATTGCTTATACTCGTATTTAGTGTGTTAGTCTAGGATCAAAGGTACAACTTTATGTATCTGTACCTGGTTCTTCTACACCATAACAAGCAAACTTAAAGAATATTTCATCTTTATTAATAGGTTTTTTTCCTATTTCTTTCATTTTACTTATAGATTTTTCATAACCTGCAATCATACATTCATAATGACTTGCATATCTTTCAGGAAATTCATAAGGAGGCATGCACTCAGCTTGTACATAAGAGCACATGACAATTGCCAAAGCTATTTTCATTATGGAACTAATAGAGTTTTAACTAACCCTAAAAGGTTTCCTAACGCCATAACACCGACAACCCAAATAATTTTATAAATTGTATTTACTTTATATGATAAATGAACAATATGATTATCTAACTTAGTATTAATTACTTTAAGCTCGCCATGAATTTTTAATATTTCTTCTTTGTTTTCTGTGTGTCTACTCATTAAAATAATGTTTCGTAAGGAGACCTTACTAACCCTTTTGTTTTATATTGTGTATATCTTGGTCCATTATATCTAGGATGACCTAGTTGTCCTAACACAAAATCTACTGCGGTATCAGCTGCAAGATCAGCACTTAGCCCATCTCGTTCTAAACCTTCAGCAATATTTTGTGATGCTGTTTGTAACCAAATAGGTAAAAATCTTCTACCTACATGACCGCCTATTTTTAAACCTTTATCAATGGCATCGTCATCTTTCTTAGTCATATTAGGACTCCACTTAGTAGTTAAGTATTTTTTATTAGTTAATACTTCTATTGTTGTTCTAGGTAGAGAACCTATTTTCTTAAGACCTGTTCCTTGCGGATTAGTTATCCAATGAAATGGTTCCATTAACTGTTTAGAAAAAGTAAGTACTTCACCATTCCCTAAGTCAATTCTTGTTGGATCTGTATTCTCTAAAATAGAATGTCCTGCGAACATATAATTTAGAGCAGTTCCTGCTGCTGCATAAGTAAGTGCAGCTCTTGCAAAATAATATTGATATAATCTTCTAACTGCTTCATCTGATTCAAAACCAGGTAAAGACTTAGCAATAATTCTTATATTAGATATTGTCCAATCTGGAGCAAAGAGTAATAATTGCATATACCCTCTTGATCCTGGAGCAAATGTTGTTTGTGTTAATTTTTTAAGCCAAGGTGTTCTTATTTGTTGAGCAATTAATTCCCAATTTTGTCCACCAAAAGCATCATTAGTATATTGAGCTGCTGCTCTAGCTTTACGATATATAATAGCTTGAGTATCACCAGACATTATTCTATTAGGATTAGGTCTTCCCATAATAGTAGGACTATCTAATGCTGTAAGAAATGAATGTATTTTAGCAGATGTAAATATTCTATCCCAAGTAATTTTATCAAACCATCTAAATACTTTTTCTATATTATTGTTATTAGATATACCAAAATGTCTTTTGAAAAAAGCATCTACATTTCTTATGTTATAATAAAATCTATCAAATCCTACGTCTTCAGGTATAGATATATTTAATCCTGAACCTTGAGAAAATCTAACTACATCATCATACCCTTGTGTTCTTAATACAGTTATTGCATGATCAAAGTCTTGTATGTATGCTTTAGGATCTCTAACCATTTTAAGTAATTCTGGTTTAGATCTAGGGTTTAACATTTGACCAATGAACTTAGGTTTAGCACCAGCAAACCATAATGATTCTACTAATGCACCAGCGTGAAAGAATGAGAATCCTACAGCTAATCTTTTCATCATTAAGTTTGTAGTAAAAAATGCAGACATTAACTGACCTTCAGTTGTTGCATCAAATACCATTCTTAATGATCGTTCTACTCCTTTATGAACTAATGGAGTAAACCCTGCTTCTCTAGCAAAATAAGGATGATCAAATTCTACGTAATTAATTTTTTCTTTAGGATGTATATATCCAACTTGTTGTCTTGTTGTAGCTATAAATGGATTAGATCCACTAATTTTTTGTTTACTTAAATTACTTATAAGTGCTCTTGTACTTAAAGCTTTACCTGCTGCAAAAGCATAGATACGAACTAACTCAGCAGGATCATCCATGCCTGGTCTAATTTTAAATCCTCTTGCTAATCCTTGGTTAATATCTTGAAAGACTCCCCTTCTAGTAAATTGAAATTTTCCTGAAGGACCATATACTTTAGTATCAAAATCATTAGTAAATTTAATAAGTTCTTTACCTGGATATTGATTCCACATTAAAGGTAAATAATTAGATCTTTTATTAAATACTAAACCTGCACCTTCTTTACCAAATATATCTTCGTATTGATCAAAGATTTTTCTTAATGATTTAGCTGCAACTTTTTCTGGTTGACTTAATTCATTCCAATTAATAGCTTGAGCATTTTTATTAAAGTTAAAATTCTCATCTACTTTAGCACGAGTAATATAATAAAATACTTTCCTTCTAGATTTAATAGCATCAGGTAATGTATCTTTAATTTTGTTTGATAGTTCTTGTGCTAATGAATTATATCTAACTGTAATAAATTTAGCAGTATCTAATGTAGCTTCTCCACGAGCTGCTGCATCATCAAACACTTTATTTGTTTTACCAAATAATGTTCCTAAGCCTTTAGCTGCTGCATATATTCCTACACCTGTAGCAAAACCTTTAGCTGTTGCTATAAGTTTATCATCATCTGAAGTTAAGAATTGTGCAGTACCTATAACGCCACCAATAGTACCAACTTTAAGCAAAGTATTTTTAGCCATATCAATTCCATTTTCGATAGGCGGTCTCATAGCTACTGTTATATCTGATGCTATTCTATTAAACTCTGCTTCACTTGTAATAACTTTTGTTTCTTTTCTTATAAGTTTAAGTAATTCATCTACAGAATAGTAATGACCTTTAGCATTTGTTTCTACTAATTTTTCTGGATTAACTTTGTATTTTTCAAATACTCTTTGTAAAGCTTGATCTGTTTTAACTCTTGGAACTCTAGTTGCTCTTTGAGCTGCAGCTGACATACCAGCAAATCCAACAGAAAATATAGCTCCTGCTGTTGCACCTATTGTAGTTTCAACTGTTGTTCTATGAGGATCAAACTGTGCGTTTTCTCCTAATTGCCATGTAGTAGAAAATACTAATGGCACACCAAGTGTAGCTATAGCACCAACTTTCATATCTTGTCTTGCTGCCATTTTAAGTTGAGCTTGTTTGCTATACTTACCTGGAGTATCTTTGATTAGTTTTAATTTTCTACTATTTTTTAAACGTATACTATTGACTACTCCTCTACCTAATCTACCCCAACCCAATGGCATAAATAACAGATAAGGATCTGCCATAATCATATTAACTAACTCTGCACCAAATAATTTAGGATTTTTCTTAATCATGTTACCGACTTCTTTAAAGTCAATATCCATTGGTCCATCATCTAAAAGATAACCAAAACGATTTAATTTACGTTCAGCTTCTTTATATATTCTTGACCACTTTTTATCTTGGTTATTACGAATGTAATCTAAGGCTTCTTGTGCTTGTTTCTTTTTTGTATTGCCTGTCATCCATTGATATAAGGATGCAGGTAAAGATTCCTCTAACATTAAATCTAAAGGATTCTTTAAAGATTGAAAAAACCCAGGCGTTGCATCCTTGATAGGTTCTTTCAAACCATCTGGTATACTACGAACTGGGTCTTTTAATTTAAATTCATTAAGATTAAAATCATTAGCCACTTAGAATCCCCACTCATCTTTTACTTTCTTGATGTATTGAAACTCTCTACTATCGTGACCTGCTTTAGATAATTTATTAACTGGTTTAGTTACTGTTTTAAATGGTGATCTTTTAGTTTTACCAGAAAATTTTTCTAATGTTTTAACAAATACAGCATCACTTTTTTTAGATGCTACACCATATGCTTTCATAGCACCTTTTTGTTTAGCTCTAAATATTTTAAGTTTAGCTGGTTTTAAAGTACTTTTAACACCTACAGCTGTTTTAGTTCTAGATCTACCTAATGCACTAGCAGTAGATCCAACTCTTTTACGGCTTCCCATAAGTGTTTTAATAAAAGAACGTTCTGCTGTTTTAGAAGCTAAACTTTCAGCAGCCATACTTACGCCTGCTCTTTCACTAAATCCCATAAACTGAGGTTTATCTCCAAACTTTTTAGTAAATTGTTTTATTGCTGCTTCACCAGCATCTGGTTTAAATTTAGGTGTTTTTTGTGCAGGTAACTTTTGCACACCTTTAAATTTTTTGCTTACGCCTTTTATTATAAATCTTTTGATCATTTAATTCCTAATCGAAGTATTCAGGGAAACGAGATCTGATAATCTTTTCAGCTCTAGTTTTAGATACTTGTTGTAATTGTGGGTTTGCTGCTAATAGCATAGCAAATATTCTTGAATCGTCATTAGATACTACTTTACCTGATTCTTTAGGTAAGAAATATTCTGGTCCTTGTTCTCCTACAACGTAGGCTTTATTAGCTTTTACTGGTCCACCTTTAGCTCTAGTTTTTATTACTTCATCAGTTCTTAATGTACCTGCAGTAGCTATTGTACCACCTACTTTTTTAATTTTACCTTCTCTTTGTAATCTTTTAAGAATTTTTAATTTAAATCTTGTATTAAATACCAAAGGAGGTTGTCCAGGTTTTACAGCTTTTTGAAGTTTAGCCATTTCTTTTTGAAGTTCAATAGCAATATCTTCAGAAGCCATATCAAACATAGCTTGTCTATTTTCACCTTTAACTGTACCAACTATTTTTTCAAATACACTTGGATCTTCAATATTTAATTTTTCCAATAAACTTTTAACTTCTGCTATATCTCCAGATGTAGCTTGTATAGGTGCTTGTTTTCTAGCATCCATTCTATCTTTAAATTGAGCAGAGATACCTGCAGATTTAACAAAGTTATCTAAGATACCTTCATCAATTCTTTTTCCTTGAGCTGATGATTGCATTAAAGCTAAACCTAAAGTAAATCCTGGATTAGCCATTAATCCTTCAAAGCCACCTTTGTCTTTCCAATTAGCTGTAGCTTCTTTCATATCTACACCAGCCATTCCAGCTAGTCTTTGCATAAATCCTATATCTTCGTTTTGCGTTCCTGCTCCACCTGTTTGAATAGGATCTTGGTATCTATTTTGATTTTGCATTTGATTAATATTTGAACCAGGATAATTAGTATTAGATGGTAATATTTGTCTACCTTTTTGATCTAATGCACCTGTTCCACCCATGCTTGTAAAATCTATACCAGTATTAGTTTTATCTTTCCAAAAGAAACCACTTTTTTCAGTTTTGTCTCTTTCGTCTGGTCTTTGCATTCCATATCCGAAGATATTAAACATTCCATCCATATTATAATATTCCTTTATTTAAATTATGCTTTTTTAAAAAGTTAAAGTAAGGTGTTTCATTAACTGCCAGTTGTCCTACTGGTGTTGAATTACTTAATATATTATTTACTTTAAGTTTTGCAGCAGCATATTCTGTTGCTAAATTAAATCCACTTGGATTAGTACTTGATGCTCCTAAACTTTGATACCATTTTTGTGCAGGAGAATCTGTTGGCATAGTTGTTCCTGAAACAATGTAAGGTGCATGAGGTGCTACTGCATTCATTCTTGCTCTTTCACCATCTCCACCACCACCAGTATTATTATTTCCTCCAGAAGTGCTTCCACCTGTAAAACCAAATCCTTTGTATTTTGCAAATTCTGCTGCGTTCTTTCCTCCAGCATATAATAAACTTAATGTTGGAGAATATTTAATAGCATCAGGTCTTCTATCCCAATGTTCTTTAAATGTATAATCTTGAAATCTTTCTACTTTTTGTGTTTCTGGATTCCATTTACTTTCACCTGCATAATCACCAGAACCAAATGCTGCTTTTTTAGTTGCAGCTTCTTGTGCTGATACATTGTAAGTAGGATCATAAGATGCAGATCCTGGATCATCATGTTCACCATGTATAGATTCTATATTAGTAGTTGGTGAATAAGTATCTCTTACGTTATCATCATAATCTCCACCAGTATTTGGACTTCCTGAAGGAGCAAAATCTCTTCCGCTTCCACGTGAAGTAGCTCCTCCACCTGGTGGTCCAGATGGTTTTGTAGATCCTGAATAAGCAGCATTACCTGTCATTGCAGCTTTTGCAGAAGCGTGTTGATTTCCTCCACCGCCTCCATCTGATGATGATCCTCCTCCGCCTGACATATTTCTCCTTAGTGTATAAAAAGTATAACGATAATTACTGCAACAATAATCACAGCTTTTTTGTGTTCTGTCCAGAAATGTTCAATTTTATCTATAAATTCATTCATTGTATTCATCCTTATAATAATCCTCCTAGTAAACCACCAAGACCACCTAACATAGCTCCGCCCATAGCTCCTGCTCCGCCTGGATTAATCATGTTTCCAAATGAAGCTCCCATCATAGCACCACCTGCGGCAGTACCTAAAGGATTAGCTCTTGGGTTTTGAGTAGTATTTTGTTGTGTTGGTAGCCCATAAGCGATTGGTGCTACAGTATTGTAGTATTGTTGTAATGCCATTTGTGGTGCTAGTTGTTGTTGTGCTTGTATATCTTCTAAAGCTCCACCGACAGCGGTTAGACTTGGTACTTGTTGTGCTGTTTGTAATTGTCTTTGACGTTCTGCATTGTAAGTTTGAAACGCATAAGGCATTGCTTTTTGAGCAACTTGATCTACAACAGCAGATTGTGATAATGGACTTCCAGGTGTTCTACCTGCTCCACTAAATTGTCCAGCAACATTTGAATAAACATCTGTGGCAGCATTAGCAATCATAGGAGATAAAAAGGGATTACTATAGTTACCTTGAATTGTATTCATAAGTTGAGTATTGGCAGCACCAGCCATTGCTTCTTGTGCAGCTAAACCTTGTAAAGTTTGTGTATTAGGTGCTACATAACCTGCAGCACTTGGTCCTTGTCCGTATATAGTACCAGCTTCGGATAGAATTTGATTCAATCCTGGTTCTGCTGGTGCATATGGTTGTGCGGCTTGTACACTAGTACTTGTACCACCACTGCTTCCTCCTCCAAATGACATATTATTTGTTCTCCTTTTTTTTTTCTAATAAGACATGACTTTCAGTATAACCAAAGGGTTTAAGAATTTTCTTCCACCCTGGTCTTGCAACTAATTCTAGTAAGTCACAATTTTGCTGCCAAGCAAAGTCTTCAATGTGTTTAATTAAATGTTGCCATTTTTCTCGATGTTTGCCTGTCATAATTTTGATATTTAAACATCGTTGTAATGGTCTTTGTATTACTTCGGTAACTACCACTCCGTAATACTTAGAGTTATTTTCTATAGCTTCATGATCCCAAAGAATCCAAAGTTGCATTTTTTCTTCTTTTATCCATGTTTTAATATGATCTGATAAAGCGTAATTATTTGATCTTGTTAAAGCATTTGCAATATCTCCTATAACTACTCCCCAAATTGCATCTACATTAGATGTAGGTATATTATATAATTTAATCACGTTATTACAAGATAACTTATACCAAAATGTATTGAGTCTGACGAGGATATTGTTGCTTTAAGAACATCAGAAGATTCTAAAACTAATGATACTTTTATTATTTCTACTGCTGTATTAGCAGCAAGTGTTTGTGTTTTAAGTATAGTATATTCTGCACTAGCAGAACTATCTGATAAATCTAAAGATATTGTTGGTGTATTACTTGTATTATTGGTAACTCTAATAGATCTAATAATAATAGTTTCATCAGAAGCTGCAGTTAATAAAGCAGTTTCTGCACTTGTAGCTAATGCTACACCTTTAAATTTATAATTATTAGCCATATTTATTGTTTGTTTATTAAAAATTATTTCTTAAACCAAGATGGAAGTCCTAAATGTATTCTTTTATCAAACATATTTTCTTTAGCACCTAGAGTTTTGCTATTATTATAGTGCAAAAATGCTTGTACGCATTTTTTGCCTTTAAATTTATTTCTCCAATGTTCTACTTCACAACCTTTATAAACCAACATATCTCCTGCATTTAATTTAACTTTAATACCTTTTTTACCTTCTTTGCCTGATGGCTCTAAATATATATCCCAAGTATCTCCACCTAAATTCATTGTGGTAGATATTTCACAGCTAAATCTATCCTTGTGTCTTTTTAAAACATCACCCTTTTTATATATTCTTGCATACGTATAAGCAGGATAAAGTTTAAGTTGTGTTTTTTTTTCTACAATCGGTTGACATTTTAACATTAAAGTTTCTATTACGATATTGGCATATTGAGAATAAGTATGAGGAATCTGCTCGTCTGCTTTTTCGTAATACCCAATTAATGTTTCAAACGGAGAAATATATCTTTCCTTTAAACACGTATCATAAACTTGTTTTTGTATATTAAAATAATTGTAAATAAATGTTGCTAAATCTTTTGAAATTGCTTGACGTATAATTAGATGTTTATTTTTTTTAAAAGTTTTATACATCTTTACTCATGCCTTTTGGAATTGCTTGTATGTTCCAATGTATAAATCTAAATGGCTCTAATCCATGATCTACTGAAAATTCATGTTCTAAATATCCTGGAAATATAATTAAAGTTCCTGGTGTTGGTTTAAAATGAACAAGGTCTGTTCCTGCTAAAATTCCTTGTTTTGGCTTCATCGTTAATTTAGTTGCTCTTGCTCCAGTTTTTGGATCATGGAATATTGGGTTAGATGTTTTATCACTACACTTTAAAAAATAAATTCCTGATACGTGCTGATTAAAATGTATATGTGCAGAATGATGACCACCACCTTTTTTAGAAAATTCTTGCACCCACATTTCAGAAAAAAGAGTTGTGTATAAATTCATGTCGTAACCCATTTGATCTAAAAATTCCCAAGACTTTTGACCTATGTAATTTCTAAAATCTAAAAAATCATTATCTTTTATTAAAGGTGTAGAATGATGAGATGTTCCAAAGTCACCAAACTGCTTAATATAATCTTTATTTTTTTTTCTAGCTTCTTTAATATATTTATTACTAACTTTATTTAAAGATTTAACAAATTCATTTTTTTGTTCAGACCAAATAGGAGTATGAAAATAATTATTAATGAACGTAAGTGTACCACCCTGTTATTATATATTTAGTTTCTTTTGCAATATTTCCTTTATGTGTATGTGTCCAAAATGCAGGAAATAAAATTGTTTTACCTTGTTCAGCTTTTACTTTTTCTTTTTGATAAAAAAATTCTGTTTCTCCACCTTCTTTAATTGTATTTAAAAAAGTAGAAAATACTAATATTCTATTGTTATTTCCTTTATAGCCTGTTGATTCTGAGTGCCACCCAAAATAAGATTCTCCAATTTCATATTTTTGTATTTTAATTTCTTTATGTATTGTCCAGCGTTGTTGACCTTTATTTATATAAAGATATTTTTTTATATATTTTTCTAAAATTTTGTTTAATGCAGAATTATAATTAATTAAAGTACTATTTGTGCTACTTAAATAAACTTGATTCATGTGAGTAATATTATCTTTTCTTAATATTTTGTTATTATCATTTTCATAAACATCAATTAATTTTTCACATATTTTTTTATCAATATAGTCTTTATATATAAACATATTATTTAAACGAAAGACCTTGATTCCAAACCACTAAACTATATCTTACCCCTTTTGTTACTGGTTTAACTCTATGCCAAACAAATGATGGAAAAATAATAATTGATCCTTTAGGTAATATCTCTTTACATTTAACTAAATGTTCAGATTCATCTCTTTGCGGTGGATCATAATTTCTAAAATCAAACTCTAGTTCTCCCCCTTGATATTCTGATCCATCGGTCAGTTGACAAGTCATTGATAGTTTTCTTACTTTACCATTATTATCAATTTTATTTTCAATATCACAATGCCAGTCGTAATATTGATTAAGTTTATATTTAGTAAATTGGCAAGACTGAGACGAGTCCCACTGAAAATTCCAACCTGCTTTTTGATTAGCTTCAACAACAAAAGGGTGTATTTCTTTATAAATCCAAGTATCATTAAGCCACACTAAATCAGAATTACGTCTTTTTTTTAAATTTAATACGTCTTGTTTAGTTAATTTTTTATTACCATAACTACTTGTTAAAGCCATAGCATCTTTTTGTTGTAATCCATATTTAATAACATCATCACAAAATTTTGGTGTTAACGCAGATTTAAAATACCAGTAATAATTAGATAAAATCATACGTTATAGTTTGAACAAAATTTAATATATCCTGTTGCTTGTTAGTTAGATAATACATACAAGTTGATGGAAACATAATAAATTGGTTGTTCTCTAATTCAATATTCCAGCTTCTTCCTTTGCGTCTGTTATCATCATAATGTATAATGACATTACAAGCTTCAGCACTTACCCCATACAGCAAAACATAATCAGGTGAGTTTCTTAAATTTAACTGATCTATATTTAATAAAGGATAAGTAGTTTCATTAGGTTTATATATATTTCCCCATGTAGATTTGTTTATTAAATTTAAGTTATGCTTAACTTTAATAAAATCTCGAATATAAGTATTAAGCATATCCCAAGACTTTGAAAATGGAAAACCTACACTTGGGTCAATTAAATTTTTAAAGGATTGATTTAAAATTTTTGTTGCTAATATAGACCGATCAATTTCAAAACCTTTTGGCATTGAAACGTCACCTTGATATAAACTTATTTCAGATAATATTTTTTTTTTTATGGAACAAACCATATAATATTATACAATAAAATCTGTTAAATCCCAAACTAGATTATCTTCATTCCAACAATAAATCCATTCATGTGTACCAGCATCATTTTGACTTTGTTGTTCTGATGTAAAATCAGGAGCATCTCCTATCGGAGATTTCCAAGTTGCTGTATCAATATGTTTAACCCAACTATCATAAGGTTTTGGTGACCAAAAAATTTCATTTTCCGAATCCCAAGTAAAACCTATACCTGCATAGTTGCCTCTCAATTTTTTTGATTGATCCTCCGATTCTATAAGACCACCATCATCGTGATTATCTGATTGATAGTGTTTATTACCTCTAGTATTATATGAAGTTTGAATCCAAAGGTGAGACGGCCAATTATTATGTTGTTGTAAATAAGCTTGTCCAACAGATTCTGTTGCAACATTATTTTCATTCAACATATCTTTATTATCAAGTGTTAAAACTTGTAAAACTATATTGTCTTCTGATATTTTTGCAAAATGTGCCATAATTAATTCTATTGAAATTTATACCTTATTATTACAATTCCTGATCCACCTGTTCCTGCTGGGTGATGTCCTGCACCACCACCACCTGAATTAGTAGTTGCAGAATGTGCTGTTGAGGCAGTTGTTGCGTTTGGTCCATTGGATGTTCCAACATTACTACTTCCACCACCACCATCGCCACCTGAGTTTTCACCATTACCAGCACCACCACCAGCATAAAATGTTGCTGTACCTGTAATATCGTTTGGTGCTCCTGGTCCTCCATCACCATCATGAGGAGTTCCTGGTGCTGCTGTATTTTCACCTGCTCCTGCTGCTCCGCCACCACCGCCACCTTGATGATAAGCTCCTGCCTGACCTGCTCCATTACCACCATTATTACCTTGTGGTGGACTAACTGGTGGTGTGTTTCCTGCTGCACCAGTTAAACATCCTGGAGAAGTAGGGTTTCCACCACTACCACCGCCTGATCCACCTGTATTTCCTTTTCCAGTTCCTGGTCCGCCGCCGCCACCGCCGCCGCCACCTGCTGAAGTAATACTTGAAAATACTGAATTTGATCCTGAAACACCCTGATAAGGTGGACTACAATTTGCTGCTCCACCAGCACCTACTGTTATTGGATAACCTTGTACTGCGGCAGTTATAGCTGTACCTTGTAAAGGGCTTGGTCCGTGACCTGATGCTCGATAACCACCAGCTCCACCACCTCCCCCATGTGGTCTTCCACCACCAGCCGCACCACCAGCAACTACCATATAATCTATTGTACTTGATCCTGCATCATTACCAGCACAAGATACACAAAGTGTTCCTGGACTAGTAAATGTATGAACTTTAAAATCTCCATCAGTAGCTATTGAATTTCCACCAGTTGCGGCTATAAATGCCGCAGGTGGTCCACCACCAGCACCAAATCCTAAGACTTGATAACCAAAGCTTTTTGTTTGAGGTCCTTTAGATTTAAATTT
>Ga0070747_1000319_pt1 | contig 24661 bp, 54 predicted proteins | sample VirMetDEL_Mar_31_FD_77321 | JGI IMG/M metagenome (GOLD analysis project Ga0070747, IMG submission 77321) | Aqueous microbial communities from the Delaware River and Bay under freshwater to marine salinity gradient to study organic matter... | ecosystem: Environmental > Aquatic > Marine > Coastal... | reverse complement strand
TAATCATTTGGGTTAGGTTGCACATTAGCATCCCTAATAGCAAATGAACCAAATAACATTACACCTGATAGTAAACTATTTAATATCACTAACTACCTCCAACAAGCTTCTTTAATATTACCACCGGCACGTTCCATATTCTACCCATAGTATCTTTCACTCTTATATTATCTTTGCTAACAGCAGCGTTCCATTGCTTTACAGTCTCGCCACTATACAGCACTCCATCAGTTGTAGCAAAGTCTCTTAATACTTTATACTTCATCATCCCACCAATAATATCTATAAGATTGTGAGGTGGTTTCTGTAGCATAAGATACCACTATTTTAGACACTTTGAACCTCTTTTAGTTTAGATAGAGAGCCTAAATGTCCCATCATTTTAAGATACGCTTCAGCATCTTTTTTATCTTTAGCAAGAAAGGTATAACCCTTATCACTTGTCCACTTCTTATAGTCATCAAACTGACCTACTTTACTTACTGAATTCTTAGCCATATGGCCTCCTATGTTATTTATTAACCTAAAGTATCTCCATCATTATCTGCATGTGATTTTACTGTTGTAACAACAGGCGGAGTTCTTGGAACGAAGTATTCGTGAGAGCCTGTGAGCTCTGCTATAATTTCGCTTTTAAGAGTAGCTATGTCAGCATCACCATCTGCATTTCTGACACGAATAGCTTTTTGCTCTCCATCCGATCCGGATATCATCGCTTTCCACGAACTGAAGTTACCATCTACTGTTACTTTCTTAATTTCAATTATCTTACTAGCCTTTGCTTGATCTTCTGTAAAATTAGCCATTATTTTTACTCTCCTTTATCTGCTTCTTCAGCAGGTTTGTCAATTAAATCTTCTTTTTTAGCAGCTTTCTCTTTTGCTATCTCAGCTTTAAAGTCTTTCTTTTTTCCACCACCATACTCATAAGCGTGACCTTCATTAATCAGTATATCATTAATACTAACTAATCCATCAGCTGACCTATCAACATTTTCTGATATCTCATGACCGACAGCATCCGGTGATACAAAGATTTCACCAAGAACTCTACCGAATTTACCTGTGCCATGCGATACAATCTTAAATACACCAGCTTCTAATAATTCTTTGTTACGAGCTTTAGCCAATAAACCTTTAGCTTTTTCATCTAAATCACGAGTTCTACTTTCCCAAGTATCAATACCCATATATCTGATTCTTTTTTTTATTTTTAAATCGAAACCCAAATCAATATAACAATCGATTGTATCTCCATCTAAAACTTTTACTAATGTGCCATTATATTCAAATGACGCTGGTTTTTTAGCCATAGCATTTCTCCTAAAATCTAAACTCTAATTGTTAGCTGCGTTGCAACTAATCTTAATATAGTGCTATCACATCTATTATTTAGCAAATTTTCTAAAAATTTACTAGCTTCATTAGAAGTGATCTTCTTCTTATAAATAGTTCCTTTATGAAGAAAAGTGTCTCCTGTTTTAGATGCGATTTGTTTCATAAAAGAAATTATAATTTTAAAATCTAAAAATGAAGTATAAGTCATTTTTAACTTTGCTTTTTCAGCCATTAATAGATAATTTTCATACTCAGAAAAATTGTTTCGTTTCATTACTTTGTTCCTGTTTGTTTTTAGTTTCTTACTGTTAATTAAATTTTTATCCTTTTTAAAATTAGGGAAGCTAGGAGAAAGGAAATAAACCTAGCTTCCCAAAGTGGAGTCCTCTTAATAGAACTCCACTCTTTGAGATTAACTCTTAAATTCCTGCGTTCTCAACCTCTTCTTCATTGAACAAGTCATCAGAAGAACCATCAGAAACATACTTTTGAACAAGCTGCTTCACATAAGTTCTTTCAGACTCAAGCCCACCATCATCAGAAAACTGAGGATAGACAGTCACTTCAGCCGCCTCATCTAATCCGAATCCATCAAAGAGAAGTCCAGCTATCTCAACAGAAGTTCTGGTTGAGATTCCAGCAGACAATCTACCAGCCTCAGACTTTGATTCATTACGAGTAGCGGAAGAAATCTCAGCAACAGATTTTAGTAACTCTGAATCGACATGTGGAAACATATAGTTAAGCAATCCATGTTCTTCATCAGAAGTTAAAACATCCATCTCAACAATAATGAATCTATCCATCAAAGCCTTATCCATAACTCTGGTAGAAGTATACTCATTACCGACATTAGCCGTAGCTACAAATGTCACACCCTCTGCCACGTTGATTGTTTCTTGTCCTTCACCTTCATCCAAACGTAAGTATCTCTGACCACTATCTAAAACAGTCATTAGGATATTCCACGCATCTGGATGAGCTCTACTTAACTCATCAAGTAGAATTACGGCATTTGGAGTTTGTATCGCTTTAACAAAAAGAGCCTCAGAAAAGTAAGTGCCCTTCTTTTTATCAAAGTGAGTGTTACCAATCAAAGTGGCACGAGGATCTTGTGTCGCACCTAAGTTGAAATAGAAGTCAGCTCTATCTAAAGAGTTAACTAATGACTTAGCCGCCATAGTTTTACCACAACCGGCAGGACCAGTCATTAAAATGTTCTTACCACGAACAGCAGAACGAACTAAATACTTCCACTTCAGTTCTTTCATAACCAAACCTTGCGGTTTTAGTGAGTAAGAAGAATGAATGAAGTTTAGAACTTCGGAATGTTCAGTAGGAACATCAACTGATGAAACATCGATGACAGGAGCCGTATTAGACTCAAATACCGACATTGGAACTCTACTCCAAAAAGTCTTGCCATTCTTATTGACTTTTTGTTCTAAAGCCATACCATTATTGTAAGCACCTTTACGAGTGCTATTACTAATTTCCGATGTAAATTTTACACCATCTATATCCCAAGCATTAAATCTATTGCCTGACTTTACTATTTGAACTACTTTGTTATTCATATCGTTTTTCCTTTTTTTGATTTTGAATAGTTATTAAATCTCTCATTTCTCATACCTTAATATACTCTATAAATGCCATACGAGTCAAGGTTTATTTTCATTTATTTTCAACTATCCTGTCTGAAAAGTTTAATTATCTCTTTGGTAACTGCTTCATGTTCACCATCCCACGGATAGTGCCTTCTCATTTCCTCTACGTGCTCTTTGATTAACTTCTCTATTTTTTTTCTAGTTCCTTTGTGATAAGCTCTTAAACTCATTCTACTTCTCCAAAAATAATTTGTTCATTGTTTTAGCTACAGCCAATACTGAAGTTACATCAACAAAAGCGGCATCTTTACCATACATCTTTGTAAAAGTTTTCTCACTTCTACCTTTATCCCAAGAGTCTCCGATGAAATAACTTAGAACTTTTACGCCACGATTACGAATCTCTTTAACCATCTTAGCAGTATGATTAATTGCCGTATCATAGTTATAATCAATATCATCATTATGAAACATTGGCATTCCATCTGAAAAGTTTAAAAAGTAAGAATCTTTATCATTAGAACCAACTTCTATTTCTTTCATCACAGCCTCAAAACATAAACCTTCTGGTGTAGTGCCTGATGGACGAAGCAGTGGAAATAAATCTCTGACCTTAGAAATCTTATCAACTCTGGAATCATAAGCAATCAACATTAGTGGGCTATAAGAACTTCTACCTCTACTAACTTGTGAATCCTGAGTGCTTCTATAAGAGATAACTAAATCGACATTGTTAATCATTGAACAAGCCTTAGCAATAGCTGCAACTGAAGTTTGAGTATTTACCCATTTTTCACCACCCATCGAGCCACTAGCGTCAACTGAAATATGAAGAAAAGCATCCGAATAACTCTCAACAAAACTGGTGTTGAAAACTCTTTCATTACCAAATCCAAGTTCAGCAATTAATCTTTTATCGATACGACCACTATCCAAACGAGACCACTTAGTCTCACGAGACTCGCCACGTACCTGAAGTTTCTTACCTAAGATAGTTCCTATAACCAAACCTTTATTAATAGCATCCTTATATGCCTGAGGAGCACTCCAACTATAACCTGGTTTAGAAACCATACGAATAGTTTCAGAATCAGCCAGAGCTTTAGTAAACTTTTTAACCATCAAAACCTTAGTAGGAGTTTTTTTACCTGTGTAGTCATCAGTAACGCCAGCAACATCAACATAACTCATACCAGAAGATTCAACAGTATCTAACTGAGATTTATCTTTTTTAGAAAGCTTTTTCTTCTGAATGTCACCTTTCATAAACTTATCTTGCTTTTTGATAGCATTTTGAAGTTGTTTCTTCTGAGCATCTGAAAGTTCAACCTTAGATTTAGAATCATCTCCATCACCTGAACCAACACCATTTTCTAAAGCCTGATTAAACTCCTCATCTGAGATTGTTTCAGAACCTTCATCATCACCAGCACCACCAGAACCTTCACCGCCTTCAACATTCTCTGAATCTTCTGATTTACCATTTTTAGATTCATCAGATTGATTTGTAGTTTGAACTTCAAAGTTATCCAATAAAATGTGAAAGATTTTAATAGCCACATTAAAAGCATCCTCAGTAGATTCAAGACTTTTTACATTCTTAAAGATAAGAGAATGAATTTCTCTAAGACCTGGTAAAGCATCTAAGTTAGAATTCTTATTAGTAAGGTTAATGATTCTAAAGATATATGAATCCCAATCTTTATCTGTATATTCATCAGTAGCTAAAGCCTTATCAATAATCTTTGAATGAAAATACTTATCATACATTGAATGATAATAACCTTTATAACCAGGTGAATTTGAAAAAACAAAATAATCAATTCTTCTATCTTCAACATAGTTAAGTAAGTTCTTAATTTTATCTGTTGTTTCAAATCTTTGAATGCCGAACATTTCAGCTCTTCTGTAGTATTCCTCTGGAATGTTATTCTCAAGCTGTTTAAGAAAATCAAAATCTGATAGTTTAATATGGCTACCTTCATGTAAAGCCAAACCAACAGTTGAATCAAATAACTTATCATCTAATTTAGAAGAGATAGTAACTGCTTTACCATCAGTATAACTATCTCCTTGAGAAGTAAATGTAACTTTGATATCTGAGTCGCCTGTTACAATAGAAACAAAGTTACTGATAGCCCTACGATAAGAAGCCAAAGCAACTAAGTCATTACCCTTTTTAGTTTCTTCATCATCAAAAATAGATGTTCTACTGATATCATTATCACTCCAAAAAGAGGAGTAATTAGTAACACGACTCTGAGCAGAATGTTTCTCTCTGAGAGCCATTGGATTAAAGTTTTTAAGTTTTGTATCGTTCATAGTTTCCCTTTTTTTCATACCTTAATATAATGTAAAATTGCAATACAAGTCAAGACTTATTTTGAAGTTTTCTAATAAATTTTCTTTGCTTTACTGGCATCATCTGTATATTTGATAATTCATTTATTATTTTTGATTTTTGCATCAGACTAATTTTGTCATCGGAGTAAAGTGATTGAGTTAACTCGCATGCTGCATTATAACCATAAGTATCATATTTATCTAAAGCTTCTTTCATAGCTTCCTTAATTGGAATGTAGATATTTGTAGCAGGCTTTGGTATATACTTTTTCTTTGGTGGCGATGGGTTAAGATAATTTTCTAAGAATCTATCCCAACTTTTGTCAGCAACAATACCTTTAGCTGCTTTGTTGCCAGACACTCCTCTTCTATCTAACCTATTTAGATTTTCTGATTGCTCTTCTGATACAGGTTGGATATACCCACCAGTTTTATGTGGGTATATAGTATGTGATGAATATTTTTTTATTGTCGAGCACTCAACACATTCGGAATAGCCAAGATGAGCTCTGTGGCTGTCTATTGTTTCTTTACATTTTTTACATTTATTCATATAGAAAGATACGAATAAAATGCAATGTAAGTCAAGTCTTTATTTTAATAAAGTTACTTTAATTTTATTTGTATTATTGACAATATAGTAAATACCGGTTGAAACATCTTTGGTGTCCCATCTATAATCATTACTAATATATGTTTCAAACACCATCCTGCCATTCATATCATAAATACTAATTAATCCACTACCTATTATATTAACATTACTATTTGATGGATTTGGGTATGCTGATAATATTGGTGATAATTTACTGAAAGTGTTATCATCTAATAATGATTCTAAGAACTGAACGGCTTGTTGTTGATTACCACCTATTATTAACTGAACTAATCTTATTACATCCATAATATTTATTACGCCATCGCCGTTTACATTACCAGCTTCGTATCCACATTGACTATCATTGTCACCTAGTATAATATCAACTAATATTAAAATGTCTACTAGACTTATATCAGCATCACCATTTACATCTCCGCCAGTCCATATTAGATTATTACAAGCATCGCATATATCACCAATCTCATCTCCGTCTGCATCTGCTTGGTTAGGGTTATACCCATCAATACAATTATCACTATCATCAAATACACCATCGCCGTCAGCATCTAAAACTAAATTTTCTATTCCTTCATTTATAGAATTTAATATCATCGTTTGATTAAATCCAGACTCAGAAAGTAATACTTCACCATCACCGCCTATAACAATATTATGTGGGATATAACCTGTTCCAAATAACCCATAGATATTACTAACATCATCTAAGATAGGATATGTTAAACCAAAGGATGTTCCCCATTCCTCACAACTATAAGGTTGATTCCAATCACTACCTATAGCAACTACTTCCAACACCGAAGTGTCATATTGTAAAAACATATCTTCACTAAGTGGAGCCTCCACTTGACAGCTTGGTCACCAAGAGGTAAATAGATTTATCCAAGTAACCTTATCTACACCATCGACATCATACGACCAAGTCCCTTCACCATTTTGACATATAGGAGCAGAGAAGTTATTTACATAATCTCCTACTTGATATGTTTGTCCTATTAATATTTGTAATGTAAATATCAGTAATATTATTTTATTCATAAGCTCTCATCTTCTTTTTTATAACCAAGATGTAATTATCTATCACATCAGTAGCTACTTTATCTTTAGCCATCTTTTCTTTTTTAGCTACTAACTTACCATGAACTTTCTGTAAGTCTAAAAGAGATAATGACCTCATAGATTTTCTATAATATAATTTATTGAGAGCTTCATCTTCAGCTTCCGCTCCACGAACACCAGCAGTAGTTGTTACTTTTTCTACTTCATATTCTATTGTTGTTACTTCTTTGATTTCTTCCCATATGGTATTTTCCCACATAGCATCTAAATCAAGTTCTTCGTCCTGACTATAAATTAAGTTTGACTGGATACTCAGCCAAAACAAAGTTAAGACTGTCGTAGGTATAATACCAAATCTCATTGTTCATTCTCCTATAGTAGATAGCGGGTGCAGTAAGTGCTGATGAAGAAAATGTCCATTCATTATCATGCACAGGTAGCCCCTCTGTTAGCGTAATCAACTGACCACGAGTTCTACCCACTACTGTTAGTGGATTGTAAGGGTAACTCTCTGCACCGGTAGTTTCTTCCTGAACTTTAGCATAATGTTCTAAATCTTCCCAGAGTTTATAAACAAAACGCTTTTCTATTTGATATAGTTCTAATTGTAACTGGCGCTCCATCTTAGGTAATTGTATTGCAGCTAGTATGCCAATCACCAATATTACCATAACCAATTCGATCATAGTAAAGCCTTTAGAATTCACTATATCTCCCCTATTACTTGTTCCTCATATGACGGACTATCTTCATCCTCATCAACTATAACTATTCTTATAGTTACGAATCCAGTAGCAGAAGTATCATTGTCAGTATAATAATGAAAAGGATTTGTATTAGAATTCATAGGTAAGTCGCCACTAAATAAATCATTAACGGTCCTACCATCTTGCAATTCAACACTCATATAATTTTCATCCATTATATTTTCATATGGTAGGGGAGGAAACACAGGGTTTCCTATCATGTGACCTTCTTGCCAATAACCCATGAAGACTTCTTTGATGATTCTCATATTTGTTTTATTGGTCTGTCTCTGCACATCTAGAACTGTAGATTGATAGGCGGGGATAGCAAATGACATTAATATCCCCACCAATGATACAGAAACCACCAACTCAGCTAAAGTGAAACCATCCCTGCGGTTTCTCATAGTACTTCTAACTATAATGCTGTTCTGGAGCCAATAGAGCCAATGGCTGCATCGTCACCAGTCTGAACACCTTTATCGTAAGTCCAAGACCATCTACTATTATCGTTTCTCTGATGTGTGATTTTTGATGTAGTAGTATTGAATGTCCACTCTCTATCAGTATCAGCATCATCAGCATCAGTTTTATCATATCCAGTAGGTGCTGTATCTAATCCATCAAATGGATGATCAGGCCATGTCTTACGACCTTCTGAAAACATCTGTTCCATAGCGTAGTTACCTAATCCAGCTTTTATACCAGCAATTACAGCATCTTCAGCAGCCTCTTCAGCTTTTGTTACGGTTCCAAGATATCTTGGTACAGCAACCGCTGATAAGATACCTAGTATTATAGTTACCATTATGAGTTCAATTAGAGTGAACCCCTTATTGTCTTTGAATTTGTTTAACATTATTTTCTCCTATAAAATTAAGGTTGTAGTTTCTTTCTGAAGTTAGCAGGTGATTCTAGATCAGCTACATAAAGTATTGGTGAGTAAGAGGATTGTCCACTTCCACCACCAGCGATTACCGTATAGATGTAATGTCCATCCTGGAAGGGTGACTTGACGGCATTGCCACCAAACTCATTTAGGAACTCTTCCGCTCCCACACCCTCTGAAAAAGATCCATCGTTATTCACATCTTCAGCAGTATTGACACTTGCACCAGTTGGCATTGGATTCTCAAGATTTTGTGTTCCAAATATAGAGGCCCACCTAGATGCTTCAGAACTTTCAAAAGTTTGAAATACATCAAGTCCAGCTACTACAGAACTCTCATCTTGATATCCACCACCATCAGGCACGGATTCATCGTACTTTATCTGACCAGGAAATCTTCCTCTTCCCTCTTCAGTTACCTTAGCGTTATAGAAGTTGTTAGCTGACTTGACTATCTTATCGATATCAGCAAGAGTCTTCTTCTCTTTAGCACCCTCTCCAACTCCAGAAAATTTAGGAGCAGCAGTAGTTGCTAGCGTTGCCATCATTGCTGTTGTTACAGCAAATTCAGCCAACGACTGACCGTGGTTGTTTTTAGCCCTTTTGTATAACTTAGAAAAGGCTTTTTTTATTTTCAAGAACATTATGTTCTCCTAGTTCGTTTTATGTTTTCGTGATATGCACCGCAGTGCTACACTCGTATATAAATACAAACTCAATACTATAAACCATATATATATATTTGTGAGAAAGTCAAAGTATGCGATATTGCATAGTTTGAAAAATAACTGTTGTCTTTTTATCTACTTGACTGTAGTGTGTTTGGTTTCCAATACCTCTACGGTAGCACTTAGTACATCACTATACCTCATACCGTGAACAATTCCAACCATGCCATTGGCAGCATTGTGTCCTGCCTCATTATTAGCTTGGAAGTCGTAATCGTTTATATACTCCACGACTCTACCATCTCTATATGTGATTGTATACTTGAGCTTCATTGAGTTACCCTTTTCACTTTATGTACACTCTCTCGGAAGTTCCTACTATTTGTTTATACCACTTCTTTTCTACATCATGCCATACATACGGATCATTGGGATCTTCCTTCCATCCATGTTGCGAGTAATAGTCAGGATCCTTACGAAGCAGGTTAGCTCTGTGTGACGAGTGAAAGGATTCATCTCCATACCACCACGGCATGTTAAACGAATCCGCCTTTAGTTCAAAGAGAGGCATGTTGTTATTGTATCCTCTATCTTCCCACTCCTTGATTACTATGTTGTGATAAAATTTTAGAGCAGGCACGTAATCCTTCCACATAACAGAACAGGGATGACTTATCCATCCTTTATATGGCTTTCCATCTTTTCTTGGAACTCCTGTAATAGCATTAATTATTTGTTTTGCTTCAACTCGTTGTTTACCTAAGCGTTTATAATCTAAGGCCTTGGCGGATTTAATCATATCGGGATAAGGTAAGAATGTTTGCATTACGAATCCTTATCTGACGTGACCACCAGATCATTGTTACCTAAGTACTTACCAACTCCCTTTTTGATATTGGGGATACTATGCCAAGGTATTGAATGTTCGGACTTGGGATTGTATTTACCCCTCACGAGATAACTGACTATTGTATTTGGTTCGAGCGTAAGGAAGCCATGAGCAAAAGCTGATGGGACTTCCAAGATTTGTTTATTAGTAAGTGTGCAGTAAGAAACCTCGTGTGTTTTCAAGTTATACCAAAAGTCTACAATCTTTCCTTTTATGACTTTGATGCATTTAGTCTGAGGAGGTTCTGTTTGATAATGCATACCACGGAAGGTAAACTTCTCAATATTGGTACTGATGTTGAATTGATCCCAACGTTGATCAAATGCGTCCGAGTGGATGGGAGTAAATGATCCTCTCTCGTCCTCAAAGGTATTGTGTTCATGAATAAATTGATTCATCATATTAGCATAGTAACCAGGTGTTTGTTTCACCACTCCTCCCTACGACCAAAGTCGTTCTTTTCTATTCGTTTAATTAAATGTTTTTTATATTGGTATAGAAACCATATCTGTTTAAGATGGCTTGTAAACTGAAGTAACTTTTTTAACATAGTCGTTTGAATTAATGTATCGTTGTGGCATGGTTTTTGTCACGGTGGGTCCGTGTGAGTATGCCGTTAAGACTGACTGGACGTCAGCAAAACCATATCGATTCTCCAATTGAGCCAAATACATGATACCCAGAGTGACATTCACATATGGATCATACAGATGAGCAGTTGGAGTATCAAATGTATCTCGAGCAGTAGAGGGCAGAACTTGCATTAAGCCTACAGCATCACTTGAGCTAACGGCTCTGTGGTTCCAACTAGACTCGGTTTGAATAACAGCTTTGACCAAATAGTAGTCTACGTCGTAGTACTCACAGAGTCCATGAATGTACACCAACAGATGCTTTAGCTTTGAGGAGTTGAGAGAGCCGACTATCTGAGCAGCATCAACGTCAAAGTCAGGTTTATCTGGATGGACGGTCTGAGTGATCGTTACGCGTTTGGGTAGTTCAACCAGTGGAGCTTCCAGGAGATAAGGTCTCATGAGAGCAACCGTCAGAGATGTCAAGAGGGTTCCGAGTAATATACCCTTGGAGAGTGTTGTATTCATAATTGTGTTCCGCATTGTTATGGGAGACCATACGGAAGAATATCCATACGAGTCAACAGCTAATCAGTTGGAGAAGAGATCCCAGATCTGTTTGAAGAACAGACCAATAAAGCCAGCCCCGATGATTCCTCTCCACTTGGAGGATTGTTCTCTGTAGAGGCTATTCTGTTTTGTCTCAGCCCAGAGTCCCTGGTGGGGATCAAATAGACTGTCCTTGATGAACCTGAGAGACTCATCGGTCTTCTGGTGGGCTTGATTCATCTCGACTTTCAGATCAGCCAACGAGTCCGTCAGTGTGTCGATCTTTAGGTGGATGAGTTCAAATTCTTTGCGATCTTGAGAGTTCATGGATTCTCTAATAAGTAGGAGGGCGCGAGGGAAAAAGATCACACAAAGTGTTTTGCCGGTGATGGTTTTTTGTCTCGGAATAGATACATATATACATGGCAGGTTATCAGTTCAGAAGATCACACGGCAAGAGGAAACCATCACGGAAGAAACTCCAGGAGGACTTCAGGGTTCCCCCGAAGCCTCGATGGTACTACTCCCTGAGGAGGCCAGGACGGTGTAGGTGGTGCGGAGACCCCACGGAACGTCCCAGGCAGCGATGGCACCCAGAGTGCGTTCAGGAGTACCGAGAGATACATGTGGTGAGTGAGACCAGGAGGATCATCCGGAAGAGAGATCGATGTGTTTGTGCTGAGTGTGGACTGAAGGATCACCGGTGGGAGCTTGATCACAAGAGACCACTGTGGGAACAAAAGGATATACCTGTGGAGGAGAGAGACCTGGCGTACTGGCAGAAAGGCAACCTCCAGACACTCTGTCGGGTCTGTCACCGAGAGAAGAGTAACCGAGAAGCCACGGAGAGATCACGGAGATGAAACGACATACCAAGAAGACAACCACCCCAGAGGTCCCACTGGGTTACCTGGAGGGACTCCATCGGAGTTTCACTGAGTACCTGAGGGGACACACCCTGAGTGAACTCGAGGAGAGCATGCTGAGAAGCAATCTGACGATCCGAGAGGCAGAAGCGCTATCCGAGCAGCTGATGCACCGGAGAGACAGGAGAGCAGACTGAGAGGATGTACAGCAGTGTAGTGTGATGGACGGGAGAGCCTGCAGTGATGGTTCTCCCGCTCCTAAGGACTTCCCACGTCGTGGGAAATTACTATCATGGGTTTTTTCTATAGCGGAATTTTTACAGCACGATGTATGTCACCTAAACAAAAGTTTCTCAGATATACCCCAAAGTGAAAAACCAAATGAAGATTGTCCAATTGGACCACTCGTGGATCGTGCAAGTTATCCTTCTGAGCAATCGTGCAAGTTATCGTGGGAAAAGAGTCAACCCAGCCAAAAGGAGTTGAAAGGCTGGGTTGTTAGTGTCTGAGAGGCTAATGCTCTCTACACAATGAATGTGTGGGGTTCTGTCTCGTGAGCTTCTTCCCAATAAGGAAGGCGTCCACCCAAGCGAGACTAGAACCCATTGGGTCGAGGAGTCAGTTCTCTGAGAACATTCCTGGACTCCTCTCTAGCTGAGGATACTGCAGCATCCTCTTAATAAGGTCTATCTCCTATGGATCCTAAGATCCACTCTTCATACTCTAATGCGTCTATGTGATCAGTTATCACGTCAGTCTCCTCCGGGTCGAACATATTCTCGGCTACGAGATCGATCGCTTCTTCTGACGTAAATTTAAAGTCTTCTTCTGCCTGTCTCCCGAGCTCCTCGAAGTGAGCTGTCTCTGTGATGTTACCCATCTATCTAGGCTCCAACATGGTCATCGGTACATTATACTGAGAGAGGTTCATCTCAACGATACATCTCGTCTTGTTGATCTTCACGATCGTTCCTTTGGACCTCTTGGACTTCTGTACTACCCATACCGGCTGCCCCACAGATAGTTCTGCTTTACCTGCAGCTACCTTCAGTGTCGCGATAAATTCGTCCACCTGGTTTAATTCTGTTAGTGTCATTCCTGCTAGTGTTGACTTGATGTTGTTCATTTAGTACTCCTTTGTTTTTCTCTTATTTCTCATGACCTAATATACCCCTCAGGCTAACGCGAGGCAACAGCTGTTTATGCATATTCCTTGATGTATTCAATCTTGCTTTCAAGAAAAGCAACAATTGCTTGTTCAAGAGTTTTATCTTCAGCCATAAACTCTTCTACTTCTTTAGTAGGATATGTGTCATAAAAAGCATCACACATGTCAACTTCAGCATCCATATCAGCTGCAATATTATCAACTACTCCATGCATGAACTCATCAAACTCACCATTATTCTCTGTATCAGGTAAGAACTCTTCAGCAAACTCAACAATATCTTCAGCGTTGAAATCAAACTCTTTTACTATTTCTAAATTTAACTCTTTCATTTTTAACTCCTTGTTTATCTCTCTTTTTAACATGCTCTAATATACACAGAATATCAACGCGAGGCAACAGTTACTTCAAGATATTTCTGAGTAGTGTGGGATCCTCGTCTTCACAATGAGTACACTCACAATCTGATGCTGTCCCATATGGGTTCTTTCCAAATCCTGTAGTCTGGAGTGAATCCAGATAGGATGGTTCATCCTCAATGGGATCGTACTGATCAGCTACCTGGTAACAAGACCCACAGACTTCCATCTCGAGATCTACTGTCTCGAATTCTGCTTCACAACAATTTGACACGATAGTATTTGAACTCATTCTTAACTCCTTATTTAACATGCTCTAATATACTCCTAGTTTTCCAGAGGGGCAACAGTTGTTTTTGCGATCAAGTACTCAAAGAGCACATCGTAAAGCTGACCATCAACTACTTCGCCAATACACTGACATAACGTTCCGGCCTTATCGGACCCCTGGATGAAATGATAGGTCTTGTTGGGATCCTCCAATTCAGTCTTCTCACCAATCTTCCAATCGATGGAACCAACTATATCCCACCCCTTAATGTTTATCGTCTCGTGAACTAATTCGTGCTTCATATCGAACCCCTTTGTTTTTCTCTCATTATTCATACCCTAATATACGGAGAAATATCCGACGAGGCAACAGCCAAGTTGGGAAAAACAATCATTGGAGTCCGCGGACTACTCTGGTAGGTCCTCCAGATCAATCTGTATGTCTTGCCACCCCAGGGTATCTGCACCCTTCACACCAGCCCAGGGATCACACACATCTATGTAGTCCATGATGAGCCAACTCAGGGGATAGTAGGGAGAATCACTCTCCAGGTTATCATGGTACCCCAGAGGGGCATCAGCAGTGGAGTAGACCATCGGACCATCATCGGTCCACTGGTACTTCACCGTGAAGTCTTGGTGGAGTGCCTCATGTGCATCCTGTGGGACCACTAGTGAGTGGTGTCCTGATTGAGAGACCTTGGGGATATTAAGGGTCGGGAAGTCTTTGTGCTTCATGTCTTCTCCTGTATGATCCGTATCGCTTGCTCGAGAGTCTTCACGATGAGCTCCTTGGACTCTTGGGATCCCCTGTGGTGATCAAACTGTGTGGTCATCCGGGGGATCAACCTGAGGAGACTCCTGAGGTTCTTCAGGACATCCTGGTCGTACCATACCTCTTGATCCGCTGGATCTACCAGAAGGACCTCATGAGGGCATCATAGGTCGCGGGGTTACAGTTCAGAGACTTCACGTCTAGTGCGTGGCTCTCATCATACTCTCGGACCCACTTGTGAGCGCGCTTCAGAGCAACCGCTTTGGTTTTCGCTCTGACGGAATTCCATCCCCAGTTCCCACCACCGGCCGGGCGGAACGTAAAGTTCCATTCTTTCTCCTGAAGGACTCTCGTAATACTCATGAACACCTCTTGATTGTTACCCAAACATACAAAAGTACCCCCCAGAGAGGCAACGATTAATTTTATTTTGTTTTTCTGTTGTCTAGTTGGATTGGAAGGTGTAAGTTTTAGGTCGTGGGATCAAGGTTTGACGTCAGTCTTAGTTCCTCTTGGACTTAATGGGGAAGTCCCTCTTCAGGAAGTAGTGGAGAGACCAATAGGATCCCCGTTTGTCCCGGATGAACGAATTACTGAGGATCCCCAGTAGCCCGACGAGACAGTACACCACAAGTTCACCAACGGTCAGCGTGACCTCCTGCTGAAACATCTCAGCAGCACCCCCTGGTACCAACCAGATGAGTCCCACAGACACACAGACCAGCGAACCGATCCTGACTATGGATTTTATATAATGGTTTCTTTTCATTCCAGACTATGTATGTTACCCTATTGGACCACCACTCCAGACACTCTGGAGACCTTGTACTCGTGAGTCTCTGTGGTTCTCCATTGCTTCCCCTCTAGTCACCTCTGGACCTCTCGGTGGGTGTCCCGGAGGACTCTCGAGTGTCCATGGGAGCTTCTTCCCTCGGTACTACTGCACTATCCTTCATCATCATGATCTCACTCCTGTACTCCTGGAGTCGAGAGATCCACTGATCCAACTGTACGAGCATCTTTTGCTTCGAGACCTCATACGTTGGGTCCTCCAGAAAAGACTCGATCCACCGATTGATCCCCTGGGTGTAGCTAGACAGCCACACTGACATCTCGGCTCTCTCTGAGGCCCAGCTGGGTTTCATACTCTCCTCCTCATATATATTTTCATCTTATCCTCCTGGTGCTCAACTTCACACCTAGTTAGTCTCAAACCCAATCCTCTCCTGGTTGTTCTAACCAGTGTTGTTTCCTGTAATCTACCGTGAGTTCTTCTCCATTCATGACTGCTACTCTAGCGACTAACAGACATGAATAATTTCCTGGTGCTCCTCTCATCTGAATATTACAGTTGGGATTGATTGAGTGGTTGTAATCTCCCTGTGGAGTTTTGTGCCAACCTTTATTATCCTGGAGGTGTGATATCGCTATGACCTCTCCTGGTACTAATCCCTTCGTGCTATAGAGACCCATTCCATGAATCTGTGATGGTCTCATCCGTACTGGAAACTTTCTGTCATCCATCTAGAGTTCCTCCGTTGGATGAAATCCCAGAGATCTATTCGGCACTATATCGATCACCTTAGCCAGCCAGGTTTTATCTTGAGTTCTATCATTCAGGTAGACTCCTGTTCCTGTGAACTTTCTACCCTTGTCCGTGATCCCTTTGACCTCAAACTCAGTGACATCTCCATTCTCGTACAGAAGGTCACCCTTCTGATTCCAAAATATCTTATACGAAATACCTGATTTGTTTTCTATCTTACTCTCGTGAAATGTATTACTTACCATGCTGGTCCTCCTCTGGACACTCTTGCTGATTTCCTTGTTTTGACACCTAGTTCATTACTCTTTTTGTCTCTTCCTAGATCAGATTTCACATATGCCCTACAAGCCTCTTGTACTGCTACTGCTGAGTCTTCACCATCTAAGTCTAGTATGTCCATCAAGTCATCTGCTTGCATTCTACTTACTAGTTTTAGATCTTCTTTTATTGTTTTATCCATTAACGACATTAGTAACCTGCTACTCCTCTTGCTCGTTTATTTTCTGAACTCTCCATATCCATCTCTTCATAGTGGAGTCCATCATTTCCATTTTGACCCACAACATCCATTCTGTCCGTGTCCTCTTCTATAGGATCATAAGCGTAAGATGTAGTAGATGTTGTAGTATCTTCATCGTAACTTACTACTTCTGTTTCTGAGATGCTAGCTAAATCTTCAGATATTTTATCTATCTGGTGAACTATCACTTCCACCTTTCTCAAAATATCATCCATCATACTTTCCATTCTAATTAATCTTCCATCCATCATTTGTTCCATTCTTGTGTTTCCTTTCATAATTTATACTCAATTCCTATTTTAGCTTTGTAAAATGTCGATCCCTTCAATCTAGAAAATTCACCTAAGTTGTATAGATTTATTTTATCTGTGAGATTCCAAGAAACCTTAAATTTATCCTCAAATTCAAATCTTGAACCATAAGGTACGTATCCATCAAAAGTAGCCTCTACATTTAACTTATCAAAGTATGTAGTTTTTTTGGTTATACCAAAAGAAGCAAAGGTCTCCACGTCACTAACTTTCATCTCAGTAGTTCTTGTGGTCAACCCGTATGTCATATCATTGAATGTCATTCTATAATCTATCTTACCATACCTGATATTCTTGCTCTCTTTGTTCATATATTCTGGTTTTATGTAAAGATCTTTTCCAAGCCTGATCCATACCAGGTCATCTATATAGTGAGCACCTAGTTCTCTCTCATACTGTCTGTTCAGATGGATATGATCCTTACTGATGCCAAAGCTAACCTCATAGTCGTCAGGATTGGGTTGTACATTAGCTGTTCTCATACTGAATGAACCAAATATTAATATACCTGCTAATAAACTATCTAATATCATTTTTCTCTCTGTAGCTTGTCTTGATTGAGTCAATCGTGATTCTAAGTTTCAACTCAGCCAATTCTTCATCTCTCTTTATGTTGTGAATTTCCTGCTCAATCAATTTAATTTTTTCTTGTTGTTCCATTTGTTTTTCTAACTCACTAACTCTATATTCCATCTTATACCAACCACCTCCAAATCCACCAATTGCTGTTACCACACTAACAACAAATTTAATCCAAGACATTTTGTTTATTTTTTTGAATTGAGCATCCTTAATGACATCTAAAATATCTTCTTCCATATCACTTAGATCTTTTATTTTTACTAACTAAGAATACAATTCTATCTTCTGCTTTTCCCCACCTAGAACGAATATCTTCCCAATGGTGATGAATTTTACAATATTCTGTTGTTCCAGCTGATGAAGTAAATACTATTGGTGATTTATAGTTATGTTCTCCTCCAAAATGATCAGTCAACCAATATCCATCTCTCTTGTGTCTTGGAGTTTTATCTAGAGTAGTGAACTCTCCATCTTGCATAATGGTAGGATTACTACCAAAATTAATAGCTCCGTTGGGAGCATTAGTACAGCTGAAAGCATATACTATGAACCCAGATATATAAGCCTGACAGACTATTTCTTTAATCGATGTCAGGTCCATCATAATATTTTGTTTTGCCCCACCAAAGATCATAATCTGGTTCCTCGTCTGGATCTCTTCTCTCATAGAAACACATAGATACTACTTCACCTTCTTCATTTTCTATCTTGGGTTCTCTTTGAAAATCTAAAGTAACCCATTGCTCTTCATCATCATCTTCTTCCCATTTCCACTTAATGTGATCTAGATTTTGAATGACTGCTTCAGCTTCCTGTACGCTATCGTATTTTCCTTCGAACCACTTTGCTGGCTCGTCGTAATCCAATCCTTCGCCATAACGACCATCCCTGGCTCTGAATGTTAATTTATAACTCATATACTTCTCCTGGTAACTTTTCTTTTTTCATATTTTCTTTTTCTATGTTTCTTGATCCTTCTGTCACCATCGAGTCTCTTATCAGTACACCCCAAGATAAACTGAGTCATCTCGTTCATAACTTTAAGAAAATTCTTCATTTAAGCATCTCCTTGTTTTTTATTCTTTGGTATTGTGTATAGTTTATCATAACAATCAAAGCACAATTGACCAACACATTCTATGTAAGCCAATCTAAAAGATATGTGCTCATCCCTATGATAAATTGTATCTTTATGACACACTACACACTGTTCTCTAAGAGGCTTTTTCATCCTCAACGACTTCTTTTAGTGTACCTAAATGCATTCCAGTAACTTTCATATATTCCTGTGCATCTTTCAAATCCTTTGCCAAAAATATGTAACCCATATCGGTAGTCCACTTCTTATAGTGATCAAATTGTCCTTTGGTCTTTTTCATATATATCCTTATGATTGTTATAGTTGATAGGTTCTGAGCTGAATACCCAGAACCTATATATTATCCTTTCAGTAAAGAAGTTTCTTCAACAGATGCATTTTTGTGCATTCCATTAGGTGAAAAGTACTTGTTGAGGGATGCTATGTTTTCATCAGCTTCTGCTAACTTTGCTACCCATTTATTAATTTCATCTAATAGATTAGAGTGTTCTCCAATACCAACTGACTTATTTAAATATAAATCCAAAGTAGCAACTGACTCATCTCTCTGTGCTTCCCAATGACTCAGCGATGCTTTGAAGTATTTATTTAGTTTAGCCATTTTTACTTGGCACCAAACATTTTAGAAAAGAAACCTTTCTTTTTTCCCTTTTTCTTTTTCTTCATTTTTTTGCCTTTCTTCTTCTTTTTCTTCTTGATCTCTTCCATACTTGCCTTGTTCATATCCATACCAGAAAGTGTGGGTACAGAACCAAACAATATGAAAGCTGATAAGATGTATCTCAAGATATTTCTCATTTACTTCTCCGTTTTAGTGTGTTAGCTAACCATTCTATTATTTGTGTTGAGTAGGTCCACCATAAGCTCATTGCCAATACCCATGCTATACTATCTAATACATTCATAATAGAAAAACTTGACATATTAATTACTGATCTTCCGATGGTTTGTCAACCAAATCTTTTGACTTACCTACTTTTTCAGCATCTATTTCTTTCTTAGCTTCTGCCTTAAAATCCTTCTTCTTACCACCATGATAATCATAAGCATGACCTTCTTCAATTAAGATATCGTTTATGCTCACCAAACCATCTTTATTTCTATCTACGTTCTCAGACAACTCGTGTCCTACAGCAGATGGATCTACAAATATTTCTCCTAATACTCTACCAAATTTGCCTGTTCCATGTGATATTATCTTGAACACTCCAGCTTCAAGTAACTCTTTGTTACGAGCTTTAGCTGCAAGACCTTTGACTTTTTCCTCTTTATCTCTTGTCCTGCTTTCCCAAGTATCAATACCCATGTATCTAATTCTTTTTTTAATTTTTAAATCAAAACCTAAATCGATAAAACAATCGATCGTATCTCCATCTAAAACTTTTACCAAAGTACCATTATATTCAAATGATGCTGGTTTCTTAGCCATTACTTTTCTCCATTACGTTGTTTAATTAAACCAACCCTTTGTACCTTTAGGATCTTTAATCTTACTTAAATAGTTTAGTAGCCTACCACATTTTTTACAAGACACTGGAGTTATTGATTCTGTATCAGAATACACAAATAATTTATCTTCTATGTACTCTTCTATTATATCCCAATCCTTTTTGTTATTTACATTTAACATCTCATGATCCAAGTCTTGATCACAACAAGGGGTTAGTCTCTTAGTGTCTTTGGGTTTTGGTCTATCCTTATATTTAAAATAATCTCTGTCAATTGGTTTATTGATTAATTTATTTGTTTTAGCCATAATATCCTTAATTGTAAACTATATCTTGAAAAGCATCTTGACCCACCATAAATGTAAGTATGTAGGATGTGTCGGTACCATAATCTTCCCATGGTTCATAACCACTCAGAAAGCATCTATCTGCAGACATTCTCTCAACCAACTCGTCCATCTGGTCACTCTTGCAGATGACTACTATTTTGTCACCTTGAACTGAAACCATGATGTTGTTTTCAGCATCATTTATCAACTCTTGGTCTTCCTTTTTCAACATTTCTTTTATCTTACTTATCGTCTTAAACATTTTTACTCTCCCATGGATATGTTATCCAACATCCTTTATTAGAAACATATGAAAAATCTGGTTCAAAGATACTGTTGTCATCTTGATGAATAACATAGTATAGAGAATTTTTCAATTCCCTCGACACCTTCTCTAATGTTTCTCCCGAATCAGCTATATCGTCCACGACTAATACATTACCATGTGGGACTCTAGTGATCTGATAAGTCTGTGTTATGAGAGGTAAATCTAATTTATGAGATAGAGCTACACCTAGTGGTAAGCCACCTCTAGGTAGAGCAAGTATTTTTTCTATATGTGATGTATCTGAAGACTTAAACTCCTCGACCATAACATCAACAGCTAGATCAAATTCAGACCAACTAAAGTCTATAATTTCTTTTCCTGGATTCACATGCATATTTACTCCTATAAGTATCTAATTAATTGTTTTAGAGCGTTTTGTACACTCTGGACATCTACCCAACAGATCATCAAGAGAGCTCTGCACATTAACCTTGTAGTTTCTATGTTCTTCCGGAAGATACGATATATCAGGAGATATAAATTCTTTCTTGGGTTCATATCCTCTACTGAGCATTTCTTCTCTTATACTCTTGAATCTATTAGTTATTGCTGTGGGTTCTACAAGATTATTTCTGATGTAACCATCAAATCTTCTCTTTAGTCTCATCAACCCCGCTATTGCAAAGTGTTCTCTATACTCGCCCATAAGGTGTTGTTTACATAGTATCTTGGTATCTACCATCCACATTCTCATTTGTTTATCTCCTAGTGTAAGTGTATTATCATACTATCCGTATGTGAACCAAAGGTTGCTGTAATTAATACAGAAGACCCTTTCATCTCAGGTAATGGACCAAACATAGTATAGACCTTACCTTCTTTCGAATATGATGCTGGATTGACTACCTTGAATACGTCAGTCACCATACCATTACTCCACATATAAGTCTTATCCGTGTTCCATGTTACTCTGTGATGACCCTGCTTAGATGGAATAGTACCTTCCAACCTTATTAAAGTTTGATTTGATGTGCTCAGCTGAACGTGATAATCTCCATTCACATCAGGACGTAAATTATAAAAGTCATGAACCTTTATGTCTATGACAGATTGTTCAACTTCCTGAACTTGTTGTAATCCAACACCATTCCAATCTAGAGTGGTCTGTCCAATTAGTAGGTTTGCTACTGCAATCCAGCTAAATATAATGCTTCTAAGTTTCATATTAACTCCTTGTATCATTAGTGTAAACATACTGATAATATTTTGACTAGACAACAGTTATTATATGACATCTGTTATTTGAATGAGTATAATTGCTGCTGCCAATATGAGACTGATGATAATTCTTAAAGTTGGAATTTCACCTAACAGAGCCCAAGTTAATATTCCAAAAGTCAAGGTAGCTAAACCAAATCCTATTGGTCTAATTGCCCAAAAGTAACCAAAGTGCTCATAAGATAATCTCGTGCTATAATAGAAGAGAAAACTTATGGGTATTCCACCTAAGAGGACCCACCAATTAGACTTAGTCATCCAGTGATGCTTATCACTGAGAAACTGTCCGTTCATGTGGAACCAAGCTATCACATTTCCTATTACAGAAAACAACATTGATAATTGCAATTTAGTCATTACTATCTATCCCTGTTCCATGATACACCTGTGTAAGGTATTCTTAAAAGATAATACGATTTTCCATCTACCATGAAGACATCGTTGGATGCAAACTGATTTGTAAGTTCATACACAACCCTTTCAAACATTATTTGTTTTACTTCTTCTTTTTGAACTCTAATCATTCCATCAAAAGTAACTGGATGCATTAACTCTATCTCAACTCCACACTCATCTATTGATGGTACTAACATATAAGGTACCATTTCAACCTTTTGTTGACTATACATCATTCCTGTTAATAACAACGTTATAATTAGTTTGTACATATTTGTTTCTCCTGTTATTTAAATTTTATTCTTGTTTTAAATGCTGTAAATCCACTGGTACATTCATGGCATAAACAAGTATTAGAAGTTGTTACTTCATATACTTTATCATCTACCTTGCACACATCTGCTGATTTTACTTTGTATACTTTTGGTTTATAACAATTTTCATCTTTCCATAACCATTCTTCAAACTTATAAGTTACCCAAGATACTAATGAAGTATACCAATCTCTTATCACTTTGATATATAACCTAATACCATCCTTGGCCACTTGTCAGTACATACGAGGAAACCTTTGTGGAATCGTACTAAACCTTCCCAATTGTGAGGATATTCCGTATTCTTCAAAGTAATGTATTCAGTATCAGAATGGACTATGCCTTCTGAGCTTACCTCAAATTCTATTAATCTCTCTATCTCTACTTCATTGGGAACACCTAAAGTTTCCTTATCACCAGTCCAAAAATAATTAATCATCCAAAATTTATTATCTACTATTGTAGTAGCATCTGTTAATCTAAAATCTACATGAGGAAAAGATATTGTATCTAAACTCATATCATTCAAATCAACTACATATTGAAATGGCTTATCTATAGTTCTATGTCCGTTGGTTTCATATATTACATAGAGTTGATCATCTCTAATTGTTAAGCTCTCAAAACTAAAGTTATCTATTTGAGCGGGAGGCTCTAATAACATTATATTATCTTCGGTACATCTATCTCCATGGTAGATGGTATCAAGGTGCCCCACAACAACAAACCAGCCATCTTACCATCTATTCTAACCTCTACCATAATGTAAACATCATCACCATTAAACGCTATTGCTTCAAAGCCATCAAGACCTGGATATCTTTCTTTTAGCTTTCGAGTAGTAAATGTCTTCTGAACCGGTAAGATAGTATCACCGGTGCTGAGAGTGTTTGTTATTTCACTAAAGGGTATATAAAAATAGTATCCATTTAAATTTTCTGGTAATAGGATCAGTTTATCTTGATAAGAAGACATACTTGATATCTCTTCTTTTCTATTTGTTATGGCGCCATCCAAAGGTATTTCTTTATATGAGCGATCTAGAGTATCACCAACTTGGAGATGGTATAATAGAGTTATGAGTATAACAACTATTTTTATCATCTATTTATTCCCAAATCCTTGCTAATCTACGAATAAATCCAAGCGTAGCACCAAAACCTAATGCTATACCTGCTATCTGTAAATCACCTAGATACATTGCTATTGATGATATTAGATATGCTGTGAATCTAAATATTCCATATATCGAGAAGTCGTATTGGTTGTGTAATTGTTCTTTTCTTGTCATGTTATTATTCCTCTAGCAGATTGCTCCACTTTTTTAGTTTTTCCCTCTTTACATTTATCCTATCAGATATTTCTTGATGTGATACTAAATCATATTCATGTAGTAATTCCAACATACAAGCTACATCACCTATCTCCTCCATCAAAGCAGAATTATCGTGATAATTATCGCATCTTATAGCTTTACTACAAGCCTGAATTAACTCACCACACTCTTCCATAGTAATGGTCAAAAGTTCTTGTAATTGATTATCCATTTTATATCTCCTAAAGATTTTGTTCCAATTGGTATCAAAACTTCTCTTGTTGGTTATACGACTCTTATCACCTTTACCGTTCGTCATCTTTTCTACTAAATAAAGCGTTTATGTAATATCTGATCTGTTGACCTAACTTCATGTCATTAGGATATTTATCCACCAGAGTTTTAATAATTTCAAGAGGCGTTTTCATTGCTATACACCTCTATAAACTTTTTATTAACACTGATTACGGGTTCGTTTTCTCTTATCATAATAGGAGTTGGTTTAGACTTCTTACTACTATAGTTGAAGTAAACCTTCC
>Ga0070747_1000318_pt1 | contig 24736 bp, 12 predicted proteins | sample VirMetDEL_Mar_31_FD_77321 | JGI IMG/M metagenome (GOLD analysis project Ga0070747, IMG submission 77321) | Aqueous microbial communities from the Delaware River and Bay under freshwater to marine salinity gradient to study organic matter... | ecosystem: Environmental > Aquatic > Marine > Coastal... | reverse complement strand
CAAGGTTAGGTGCAAAGTTCTTTTCAGCTACATTTTGCCTAACCTCTTGCGCTGCTTGCTCTCTAGCTTGAACTTCTGGCGAAGTAGAGTCTACGCCTTCATACTTATTTAATACGTTTTCTATTTGAGCATTTATATCATCAAGCTTTGCTTTAGCACCTGGTTTTTTACGTATGCCAGTCTTTTTGGTGTCAGCTTCAGCTTGTGCTCTTTGGTTTTCTAAATTAACTAAGTTTTTTCTATCATTAATATCAGAAACTGTAGCATCAATTTGGCTTTCTAGTATAGCGTTGTTTTGCTTAGTCTTAACATAGGCGTCTAGAGCAGCGTCATTCTTAATGTCGATGTTCATTTTAGATAAAGCTTGCGGCGTAGTGTTTGGATTATCTACAAGATCAACCACTTGCTCTTGAGTTAGATTTTGTCCATTAAGCTTATAAGCTGCTACAGTTTTTCCAGCTGCAGCTTTTACATAATCTAAATTCATGACAACGCCTTTTGACTCAAGGATACCTTCTTGTGTTATTGCTGTCCAATCAAGTTCGTTCCACGTTTTACCAGATGCTAACTGACCGCCAAGCTCACCAACCGAACCACCAGTCATCTCTGTGGTAGTGGTAGCAAGAGCAACTTTACCTGTTTGTTTAAGACCTTGTCCAACAGTGGTAACCGCTGGTTTAGAAAGAACAGAACCAACACCTCTAGATACTACAACTGTCATAGCTTCTACAGCACCAATAGTAATACCTCTTGCTACAGCATCGCCTCTAATTTTATCCATAAAGGCTTGATCGCTCATTAGCACTCTTAAGCTCTCTCTGTTAAACTCTAAGCCTCTTTCTCTACACTCTGCTTGCATAAGATCTGAAAGTGTTATAGCTGTTTCCATAGAGCCAACTAAACCACCAACAAAGCCACTAAGAGTACCAGTTATTGCTCCACCGGTGGTAGTAGCTACTCCAAGCGGACCAAGACTAAATCCAGTAGAACCAGCGATCGCGCCAGTACCTGCCCCTACGCCTGCGCTTAGCATAGCAGTGCCTCCAACTTCTTCAGAGTCAGCAAAAGAAACAGCCATCTGAACCGCTGATCTAGTTATATCCTGCGCAGCAGCTCCAAGATTCTTTCCATACGCTAGTATAGTTCCAGTTACACCACCTCCGTTAGCAGCTATTTCTCTTTGAAATTGAAGCATTTCATTAGTAACCTCAATTTTCTCAATATCACGAACAGTCTCTATATATTCATCTATCTGCTCGTCAGTCATGTTGTTGCCTAGCTTATACACATCAAAAGCCTCATCAACACCCCTACCGCCAGCTGCACCACCTTCAATAGCTCTAGATATATCAGCCAAAAAACTTCCATCCGGCGTAGCCGCTATCTGCACGTCTAAACTTCTTAGCTCTTCAACTTTCTCTACTTGCTCACGAACTCTTTGAACTGAGCCTTGAAACTCTGCTATCTGCTGTTTAACCGCTTGATCAGGTGTGTTAAACTCAAGAGGAGCTTGTGTACGTGTTTGATCTTGTTGTTCAGTAACATCAAATTGTAAAAGCTGTTTTTCTCTTCTCTCTTCTCTTGTCTCATAGTCTGCTCCAAAAACTTGTAACTCTTCGCCTTGTTCAATATCATCAAATGAAGTTTCAAGTTCAGGAAATGGTATCTCCTCACCTAGTCGTTTAGCTGTAGCATTAAGTTCTACTTTTTCTGCGTCGTCAAAGCTTTTGTTATATTTAGCAATAGCGTCTGGAATATCTCGTTCTTCAAACTCTTGGTCGAATTTAGCTTTTACATTAAACTCCGGGAACTTAGAGTTAATAGTCGCAAAATCTCCTTCGTAACTAGGGTCATTAGCAGTACTTACATACTCCTTTAATAACTCAGGATCATAACCAGCATCAATGAGCTCTGGAAATTTAGAGTTGATAACCTCAAAATCTCCTTCGTACTCAGGATTATTGGCTGTAGAAACGTAAGCTTTTAGTATATCGTCAATTCCTTCTTCCATGCTTGATTATCTACCTTTAGGTAAGTTTTGTAAGTGACTTGGATTTCCTGGGTTATGAGTACCGCTTGCAGTTCCTGACGTCATAAACGGTTTAAAATTTTCATCTAAACGTATATTGTACGCATCATCTCCAAGAGAGGTTTGCATAAATCCAACTACTTCTGCTCCAGTGTATTCATCTGTGGTATCAGAAGATTCCCACATGCCAGTTTGCTTATTAAGGTTTATACTAGTACCGTCTGCTTGGTCTAGCTTACCAGCTCTTAATCCATTTAAAAGACTATTAAGTTGTCCACCTGTTATGCCTCCTTTAAACGATTGAGTAGAAGGGTATGTAAAAGGTTTGTTGCTTTGAGTTTGATTACCTCCTTGAGCTGTGTTTAATTTTTCTTGACGCATAGCAGCTCCAGACTCATGAGTTTTTCTAACTTGACCGGTGTACCAGTCAGCGAATATTTCTTTTGCAGCTGGATTGCCAGGATCAAGCATAGCCTTGCGCAATATCATCATGTTGTTAGCGTCACTTTCTGTAAAATCTCTTTCATCGATTTTATCGTCGTTGTTAGTGTCAACAACACCATCCATACCAGCGGCCACAGATGTAATATCTTTCCACATGCTAGCTGTAAACTCGTTTGGCATACCTAACTGTTCTGCGTACGTGTACTCTGAGTCTGCTAGTCTAGCGTTAGTTAAATCTTTAAATTTATTATCAGTATTAACTATTTCTAAGACTTGATTTCTAACTTCGTTTTCTCTAAACTTAAAACCTTTTTGACCATTTTGTAAGTTGTCAAGATCTATTTGAGTTGCATTTGCTCTAGCTTCAGGTTCTTTAGCAGTTATTAAACCACTTATAGCGTTAGGCGCTAAAGAAAGTGGCACGTCCTTTGATGCATCGTAACCAGCTAACTCATCCATCAACGCTTGCTGTTGACCAACCTCTTTGCCAACCTTTTTTCCTTTATTATCTTCGTTGTATTTATTAAACGCTGCTTTTGTTTTAGGTCCAAACACTCCATCAACCCCAGCTTCACCTAAATCATAGCCGTCTTTTTTTAATGTTTTTTGTATCTTGGTAATTTCTTCTTTAGTAGTAGGCTTAGCTAAAGGAGTAAACACGCTTTTCTTTTGACTTTTTTCAGCTCTACCTTTAGCTCTTTGCTCTACCCCTTTTTCACCTCCGTAAGCCGGAGTACCGTCCTCGTTAATACCTGTTACAGGAGCGTCGTCTTCTCCGTAAAATCTAATAGAATAATCTCCATTTTCATCTTTTTCCATTTTGCTATACACACCAGCAAACGGACCTTCTTTTATAGGTTCACCTTTATTAGTTACAGCTTGCATTTGCATAGCGCCTAACGGATTTTCTTTAACAGCGGCTTCGTTCATTAACTCTTGGCTAACCATTTGCTCTGCCATATAAGTACCGTCACGCATTTCTTTAAACGCACCAAATGCTGTGTCTTTATCTTTTTGAAACTTCAGCTTTGCAGCCTCTTTTTCTTCACCACTCATACCAAAAATTTTAAGTCTATCACTTATGAGACCCTTCATTTCTCCCATAACAAAACCTACGGCTTGATCACCAACTCTCGTCTTAGCGTCTTTAACGTCTTTTACTAAACCAGCAACAGCAACGGTACCTACTGTAGCGGCTTTAGCAAGCCCAGTACCCATTTTACCCATAGCTCCTTTGTAACCAGTAGCCATTCTTTGAAACGAATTACTATAGTCCGGGCCTTTTAAGGCGTCACCAGCTGCTTTGGCCGCGCTTACAATACTAGCATCTGCTTTTCCGCTTAAATTTACTGCCATTTTATTATCGTATTAATTTTGTTATAGCTCCACCTGGAACTATTGCGCCAGCTACACCACCTATGACATCGCCAAACATACCCATACGAGCAGCGTTCATTTGTGATATAGAGCTAAAACCTGCCATTTGATTTCCAAGAGCTCCTGATAATGCGCCTCTAGCGCCAGCTAATTCACCAAGCTCCGCAGCATAAAGCGTCGATTCTCTACCAAACTCCGCTGATTGCACAGCTGCTTCTCCTTGCCTTCTAAATTGTTCAACTTGTAATTGACCTTGAGCTGACATTTTTTGATTTTGAGCTTCTTGTTGAGCTATGTCTGCTGAAGCCTGCCTTGCTTGCACAGTACCTTGATTTGCTAAAGCTTGAGCTAAACCAGCTATACCAGAGCTACCTGCGGCGCCTTGAAGGCCTGCCATTAAATTTGCTCTTTGCTGAGTAGCTTGCTCCATTTGAAACCTAGCAGTTTCTTGGTTCACGGTTATATCCTCAAAAGGATTTTCCATTCCAGCAAATGGGTTTTCAAACTCAAACTCTCTATACGCTTGCTTTTGCTCGCTTACCCGAGCTTGCTGAGCTTCCTGTATCTGCCTAGCTTCAGCTAACTGAGCATCAGTAGCTTGCGTTATCGCTTCTTCATTTCGTCTTTGTGCTTTTTTACCCATTTTATAAATATTTAAATGCCTCGTATTTAGCAGGCATCATAAACCAATCTAATTTTTTATGTATGTCTTGTAGAAACGTATTACCACACACAGTAAACAACTGTACCATACCAAAAGTTTGTTTTGCGTCTTTTTCTATATTAGATATTAACAACTCTAATATTTGACGACGATCTTTTTTTTTGTATTCTGGGTTAGATACAACCCATGTAGGACCATAGCCCACTAAAGGATTTTCAAATGTAAATAAAAACCCAGCAGCTACAGGCGTTCCATTGCTTTCTATAACGTAACACGATTTATCGTCAGGTAATAACTGTCTTTTAACAGGTATTTCACCTTTCCACCACCACTTCCACCACTCACAACACATGTCATAATCACCCTCTTTAAAAGTTCTAAACGTAACTATATGATTCATATTTAATTTAAGTATATTATACTCATATATAGTTACATTTTTTAGTGATTATTTACTACTTGCAGTAGATTCAGCTCCTATAGCAAATAATTCAGCAGGCTCAGTAGTGCTGTTTTGTATTTTTATTTCAGCAAAATAACCTTTCAAGCTAGTTGTGTTAACGTTATTATTCTTAGAGAACATAATAAAAGCGCCACTAGGAATATTCGTGTTATCCGCCACTCTTATATAGCTAGCGCTTATTTCTGTAATCGTACCTAGAGATTGCATGTTGTTACCAACTTGCTGGTTATAACCTTGACCTGCGTCTTGTGTGTCTACATAGTACGCTGTATCACCTACTTGCACAGACGCGTTATCAACTGCTGATTGTAAATGTATTATCATGATTCTTCTCCTGGTGTTATAAAGTTATCTAAAAGCAGTGTCAACGTTCTATTGGTTGCACCAGCGCGTTCAATAAAAAATTTAGTTGTTAAATCTATTTTTGTAAAAAACCCTCCAAATCTAACTAGCGTGCCAACGCCCGCTGCTGGCTGCGTACTTAAGTTTTGAGCTGAAGAAAGAGTCAGGCTGGTAGTGCCTGGAACAGTTAAAACTGTAACACCGTCACCAATACCAAGCCCAGTAACTGTAGACGTTTTTGCAATACCATGCGTTGAAACTACAGTCATGTTGGCTGAAGATCCATCAGTAACTTCTGTGCTACTTCCGTCAGCAGCAACCGTGGTGCTAACAGCGCCGTCTTTTGGCACAAGAGCTTCACAAGCAAACTTTCCTACAGCAACGCCAATTGCTTTAAATATCATTTTTGGCCCTTGAGCATCAAACTTTAGAGCGGCTCCATCAGAGTTTAGTGTTTGAGCTGCAGATAAAGTAACAGTTTTTGTAACAGTGTTAATCGCTTTGACAACCGGCGCGCCAGATAAGTTAGGACCTGAAACTAAAACCATGCCCACAACTAAATCTGTTACACTATCGGCTACTAAAGTTGTTGATGAGCTTGTAGTACCATCTAGTGTTGTTTCCATTCTGAAAACTAAATCTGTATCAACTGGTTTTCTAGTTATTTTAAGACCATTGTTATGATTAGCTCCTGTAGCGTTTGAAACTGTTTTTGCATCACTTATAAAAGTAAATTTCTTTTTAGCTGATGACAGTGCTGTTGCTAGATTTGCAGCCGGTGGACTACTTGTGTAGTTGTTTGTATTTGCTGTATTGTAGGCTAAAGTAATTGTAGTGTCAGCAACTTGCTTTAAGCTCACGTTTAAAGCTCCTACGCTACTAGCAATAGAGGTATCAGTTGTTGGATCAGCAATTACAATGATGTTATACGTGGTTGTAGAAACAACAGAAGGAAAATTAATTCTAGCAGTAAAAGATGAACCACCAATAGTGCCACGCAGTAAATTACTAGGAGTGTGTGATGTTTCAGTAAAAACATTAGTTTTAAAATTATAAAACTTACCTGAGCTATCAACCAGTTGTAATATAAACGCAGCACCTTGTTCACCTAAAATATTTACGTTTCTAGCCTGTCCAATTTTAGGTAAGTTAAGTAAAGAAGTATCTATTGCGTTAATATTTTTAGTCATGATTAATCATTTGTTGTGTGAGACAAGACGCCGATACCTTGAAAATTAAAGCTAGACGTGTCTATATTTCCATCAATTCCCTTGATATAATTAAACCATTTGTTTTCTTTTTCTATAAGCTCCGGAACTTGACCTTCTTCTAGATTTGTTAATATTGACGTAACTTCCCAGCCATTAACAGCACCATTTGCATTGTAAGGTTGTAAAGTAGTACTTTGGCCAGTGGTTGCGAAGTTTAATGTTTTAGCTTGAGATCCTTCGTAGTTTATTGTTTTAAAGTTTTTAACAATAGAAGGAGAGTCATTAAGCACAACGGATAACTCAGAGTTATAGTGTATACCATAAAACATGTTTCTGTCCTCGTTGTTGTAGTGTTTCCACAACTGACCATTTTTTGTAGTAAAATATTGGCTAGAAAGACTCAGGCCATTTTCTGGTATAAATGACTTAAAGCTTTCCCAACCTTTTGAGCTTTCTTTATAACTAATGGTTTGCTCAGGAATACCAAATTCCGCGTCTGTTATAATTCGTCTAAGCTTGATGTTATCTACGCTAGCATAAAGAGGAATTTCTCCTATAGCTTCAAATACAACACAACTTGGTAAATCTTGTGGTTGTCCTTCGCCTTCGTCTACTGTAAACTCAAACAATAAGTTATTGCCATCTGTTGACTGAATTATTAATTTTTGGTCTACTTGTACTCCTGATGCATTTCTGTAAGAAACCTTTAAAGATCCAGCAGCAGGTATACCTTGAACCGCAGCATCGAAAGTAAGTTGGAAAGTTTGACCTACTGGTAATTCTACTTCTTGGTATATTCTGCTACCAGAAGTAGCTCCGTTAAAAAATATTTGTCCGTCATCATTTACGTTATCGCTCCACTCTATAAAGTTTTCAACAACAACTTCCTCTCCATCAGGATTTAATCCTGTTGTATTACCCTCTATTATCCAAGCCCCTGCGCTTCCTGCGCTAAAGTAATTAGTAACATCTTTTAGCGAAACACTTTGGATACTGCCCGTGAAACCAGGTGGCGCATTAAATATAATGCTTCCTGAGTCTTCTCCATTAAAGTTAAGAGGTATCGTATTAAGTGTATTAGGCAGCTCTAGCGCTTCAATACCAGCTGTAGGTAAGCTAACTTTTAATGGATTACCAGAGGTACCAACACTATTTGGACCTTCCCAGCCCGTTGATATACCAGATATCGCGTCATCGCCAAGCGTGATAACAAGTTCATAACCGTCTTGCGTTTGCTGTAGAGTTTGAATATCTTGCGAAACTTCTCTAGTAGTTGTAGGTGAGCCTGGTGGAAGCGAGCTGAAATTTATCTGACCGTTCATATAGTAAACGGCTGGCGTATTTTGAGGTACATTGAGCGCTAAACCAGTATCTATGTTCGTGGATTCAATTACAGCTCTTTGTATTTGATAGTTTTCTGGGTTTATATTCCAGTTATCTGCAAATCCACCTGTGGCCTCAACACTCACATCTATTAATCTAACCTCTTCAATAATGCTTTCGTTAAGCTCAAGAGTTTCTTGGCTATAAAACCCTATCATCATTTTGTTGATCTGACTTGTATCAGCATTAATAGCGCTTGAGTGAAGTCTAAATAAAGCTCTATGAACCATTTGGCCTGGCGGAATCACCTCTACAGGGGCAAGAATAATCGTGTTGTTGCTATAGTAAGTTCCAATTTGCAAGTTAGATGGACTAGAGTTAAAGTAACTAAGTGTACTCTGGTATGTTTCACCTGGAACATCTGATTGAAATTTAATAAATGGGCTAGGACCAGTTTCAAGCTGATTCACTTTTATTTCAACCATATACCATTTATTGAGTTCTAAAGGTTTGTTTGGATCTAGTAAAGCATTAACATTAAAACCACTAATAAGGTGGTTGATAGGTACGGTAGTTTCGCTAGCGTCTCCACTATACTCTGTAACACCATTAGATGCACCAGATAAATACGTAAGTTGGTTACCAGCTAAATCTGTGTATGATATTGATTCACCAGGATTTTCAGGTCCAAACTGCTCTTCAAGGCCGTGATCTAAGTTAGCGGCTTCCATAATAAAACCATCTATAGCGTTAGGATATATAACTTCAGCCCAAGCAGGTATTGGTTCTAGCGGTATAGAATTTGTTTCTCCTACTTGTACTTCAATTTCGTTTGTTACTGTAATTTCCTGCTGTTGAGTTTCAGTATTGTAAACAACTTCAACAGTGTCGTAGTCTTGATTGATTAATCTTTTTGTTTTCTTTGCTTGAAACCCAGTTATTACAGTTTCACCTAAGTCCTCTAGATCGTCAGTACCGTAAATTCCATCGGTCCACACCTCTAATCTAAAGGTGAGGTTATTAGAAAAAACATCGCCAAGCGCACCGCCTGAGAACTGATATTTCAACGTTTGAACTATATCTTGAGTCCCGGCATTTGTATCTGATGTAATATTAGGGAATGTATGTACAGATTCATGCGTAAAACCGTCACCGGTATTTCCACCTAAATCATCACTGAATATATGTGCACTACCGTCAAACATTCTAAACCTAACGTAGTTCTGTCTTTCGTTACCATAGTTGTTTGCTCGGTATTTAATTTCAATTTCTATTTCTTCACCGTTAAATACCCAGTTGTTTTGCGCATTTGAATTTGTGTCTAATACGCCTTGAGGAACAATATTGTTTCCACCTGAAACAAAACCTGCTACTGGAAAGTCCATATAACCCCATGGAGTGTGAGAATCTGATCCAGAAGTATTAGGGCTACCTCTAAATATTATGCCTCCATTTAGCAAATCTGAACCGGTACCTATAAATCCATTAGCATCACTATCACTTGGCGTTTGTGTTATACCTGTATCAGCAAAACAGAAAACTCTGTTGCTCCACTCTCCATCATCAGTGTTACCACTAACATCGTCACCAAATCCTAAATCAAAGTCGTTTCCATCAAAACCACCAGTCATTTCTATAACAGCATCATTGCTGTTATTTGACGTGGCCGTTATGTTTGTAAACCTGTTCAGATAGAACTTAGTGTCTGTACTACCAAAACCATACGTAGAGCTAAATGGATCTCCAACTTGAGAATCACCTATTATGCTACTAGTGTCAAAACCAAACATAGTAAAATTACCATCTTCAAACGCATCTGGTATTGTAACAGGTACATCTGTAGCAACTTCTACGTCAACATCTATTATCTCTGTGACTGTTTCAGTTTGAGTTTCAAAAATAGGTTGCGGTGGAACTAAAACATCTATAGCTGGATGGTTTATTATAGTTACATTACCTTCAAGTTCTGAGTTTTGAGTTATAGTTCTTTCTTCAAGTGGTAGGTCTTCAAATAACACTTGACCAGAAAATGATAAACCTTGAGTAAAAGTACCATCAGTTATAAAATCATTTAGGTTAAAAGACTCAGTTGTTCCTATACCAACACTAAGATCATCATTAAGTATAGAGCCTATAACGGGTAGCTTTTTTATTGTTAAATTATACTGCTCGTCAAATTGATCGTAACTACCTATAAAGCTAGCTTTGTTAATTAGGTTATCTCTAAAGTATTCTCGCATACCAGCATCAGATATGGGCGTAAGCCCATCCATAGACAACCTAAGAACCGCACCTCTTTGCTTGTCAGTAAAGTAAGCTCTGTATGTATCTGAAGCAAAAGACTCTGGTTGATTTGATATACCGTAGTCACCTTGGAACGGAACTGCCTGTCCTAGTACTCTATTTGATGCTATCAATTGAGGATTTCCATCAGCATTAAACAGCGCGTCTTTATTAGCTAGTATTTTAATAACCCTATCTTCGCATAAAGCAACTAAATCTGTATTTCTAGTAAACAGTTTTTGTATGCTACCATAAGTAGGGTTTAAGTCTTTAGTAATTTTTTCTGCAGCAATAAATTGATTTAAATTATTTACGTTAGAATTAGAGTTGTATATGCCAGAGTATATCAAACCGTTAGTTCTATGCTCTTCCATAAATGGTTCCTCAAGAGTGGCTGACACCCTAGCTCCGCTAGATATCTGCATTTTGTTATAACCATCACGTATTCGGTTGGACTCTATGCCGTCACCAAAAGAAAAACAGTTAGACCAACTTAAACCTACTTCTTTCGTAACATCGACCTGCGTGTTTAACTGAAGTTGCGAACCATCTTGACCTACAATTTCGGCTTTTACGTAACTGCCGTTGTCTTTGTGAAACACAAAAACTGAGCCTACATAATCGTTATCAGGTAAAGTTGGATTAACTTCAAATGTATTAGCATCAATCCAAGAGCTAACGGCATAGTAATCTTCAATATTACCTTCTGAATTATAGTTTTCTCCAAAAGAATTTATTTCAACTCTCGAACCAACAGGCGCAAACAGTTCGTTTGTAGTAGATGTTAATCTTGTTGGTATGTTATTACTAGCCTCGTAATATATATTCAAATCAGCTAGCTGTTGCGGCTCTGTTTCCCATATAGTAGGAAAACTAAATATAGTATCTATTTGGCTAGGTACTATATCACTTACAAACTGCATCAAAGTAGAATCAGTTGCGTCTATATCAGCGTCTGTTTCAAAACGCGGATCATAGTGTTGTGCAGGGTTTTTATCAAGCTCTATAATATAAGTAACTCTTCTGTTGTCTGCAGCGCCAAAATTAGTGATAGCATCTGCTAGTGCTGTTGCGGCTTCTATATACTCTGGGTTGAAAGTATTTCCAGTAGAAGGTTTTAAATCAGTGCCTGTAAAATCAGCCCATGCGCTAGCTGCTTCCTCTACGCTATCGCCACCAGCATCCCAATCGCCCGTTGTATCGTTCCATAACCACCTCATGCGCCATGGAGTGTGATTGTACATGTGCTTTTCTGAAACACTTAATATCGTATAAACAGTTTCAGATGTATCTTCTTTAAATATAAACTTTTGACCAGCTGTTTTTATTTTTTGTAAAAAAGTTTGTATAATAGGATTACTACCTGTTTCTGAATATGCTGGGTTCCATTGGTTATTATGCCTTATAGTATGATTAAGATCATATCCTTGTCCTACACCAGGGCCTGGAGCTTCGGGCTGACCATTTCCTAATTCATTGTAATTGCCCTCAAATTCAACAACGTGACCATCTACACCTATATTTCCGAACATATCAGCACTTTGAGAGTTTAAATTCCCTTGATGGTTTGTGGCGTACTCAGTAGGTACTTTAGTAAACGCTCCTCCTCCCCATATTCCTTGAAGTTCACTTGCAATACTATCTTTACCCTTAATTGCTACGCCAGTAAAATCATCTCCACTCATTGCGTCTATTAAATCTACACCTGGAGCTAAAAATGAAATATGTATAAAATGTTTTCCAGTAACGTTTTCAGGTCCGTATGTATTATCGTGGCTAACAGCTGAACCTGTACTTGAGTACAATGTATTGTTTCTAAAACGTCTTTCACCACTACTTGGACTTCCATTTGAAAAACTCAAGTTACCAGAGTGAGCTAAAGTACTAGTAACAATTCCTTCAAAACTATTAATTATTCTAGCAAGAAGAGAACTAAATGTTAGCGCTGATCCATATGCACTAGGAGTAAATGATTTTAAGGATCCATAAGAACCGTAACCGCCTTCGGCTAAGTGTGGACCAACAGCACGCCAGTAATAGCCATTATCAAGACCACTTTGAGGGCTTTCGTCGCCATCAACTTGAGTCCACTCAAAAGGCGGATACGAGTATGGTGAATTTAAACCACGCCACGCTGGACCAGATTCTTTAGCAAGCGAATCACTAGACACGTTGCACGCAACAAAGTTCATATCGTCAATAAAAAACTTATTGCCTATATGGCTTTTTATAGCACTCCAATCTTCCGGCTCACTTGCAAAACCAGTTAAGTTAGATATGCCTGCTACAGCTGTTACAGCGCCTTCTAACGCGCTAGCTATTGGTTGGCTAGCTGAGTTTATTATACCCGTAGTTTCTGTAAGATCCGTGGTATTATGCACGTCAAATAACCAGTGCAAACCTGCTTCTGCAACAGGAAAGAAACCAGTGTCACCGCTTTCGCTAGCAGTAAGATATGCGTTATGTTTTATTTTAACGAAAAACTTACCACTAAAATCTTCTTCGCTTCTTTTTTGGCGTCGTTCAAATTTTAGCGTAAGACCAGCGTCCATAGTCACCTGAGTATTCGGAGTTCCAGCGCCTAAATCGTCGAGATTTAAAGCTTCTATATTATCATTAAGAGCTGCTATTCTTGCGTCTTTTTCAGATATAGTGGTAGTTAGCTTTAATACATATACGTTACCATTACTAACTCGTATGCTAGAAATTTTATATCTATTAGAGCTTATATTACCTAAACTCCATGACATATAAATATCTCCTTTGTAATTTTCTACTTGACTCTCGGTTTCTTCATTATAATCGACAAGAGGCGAGCCGTTAAAAGCGCTGCTTAACCAGCTTGTTTTGTGCATGTGAATAACATCTGTTTGCTGATCAATACGTAAACCCGCGCTAACTGCATGCCCAGGGCCTGCAAATAAAATATTATCTTCTCCACCAAAACCTAGCACACCAGTACCAGTAAAAACATCATTATTGTTTACTGCTGTACCTAAATTAAAAAATATATACTTAACCGCGTCTGGCGCTTCATTACTTATGTCTAATATCTTATATTTATTTTCTTGAAATACCTGAGCTTCACTTCCATCGTATATTTTTTTAGCTATAATATAATCATCTTCCATAATTTTATTTCTATCAGAAGAAGGAAATGATACATATATATGATCGTCTTTATTTTCAAACTCTGTGTGAGAGAAAGGAAAATAACACTTATCCATAAGTAAATTGTAATACTCAGCAGAAGAAGACTTTACATAAAACTTGTAGTAATACGCCCAGTCAGGCACTTGACTAGATAAGCTGCCTGTAAACATGTTTGCTGTGCTCGCGTTACCAGCGAGATCTTCACCAAACCACGTGATATTTACTCCAGCGTTGTCAGAGGTAAAAACAGGTGTTTCCCTACCATATTTGTCACCTAAAATATAGCCAAGCTGGTAGTTTCGTGAAGATTTAATTGATTTTTGACCTCCACTATCAAAATTTTCACCTTTTGATTTATAGCCAGCGTTTATATTAGGCTTAGGATTTGTTTCATTAAAATTATATCCTTGTTTGTAATTAGCATACACTATTCTATTGCCAACTATTTCCTGTGCTTTAGCGCTTTTTGGAATAGCATCAAATGGTCTTAGTAATTGATTTTCTGGTAGTGCTGCGTGAACGTTATCTGATGTTATAACGTATTTACCTTTATGAGAAGAGTCTCCGTACGTGCCTTGCGCTGACCACTCTGGATCAGTATTTTTTATATTAGCAATTGAGTATATTACATTTGAATCTTCTTGCTTATATAGTATGTCTACTTGAACAACGTCTTCAGGAATATCACTAGAAACAAAATCACATAACTCAATAGAAGATATTGAATTAGTCATTGCCTTATTATACGGCTCGTCAGTAAAATAAGAGTTAGACTTGTTTACAAGGTCTGGATATTTTGCGCTAAATACTACATCTGTAAATGGACCGAATGCAGAATACTCACCATCTACATATTTATATCTATAACAAAACCTAGGAAATACTTTTTCAAAAACTGGTGTTTGACCGCTTGATAGTAAGTTTATTTTAAATGTAGGTGCGCTACTAGGTTTTATTTTAATTACAGAAACGTGCTTTTCTTCTAAATCAATGTTTGTAAGTTCTCCATCAACACGTAATTTTGCGTGAAGCTGTGAAGGGTGAATTAATGGAGTATTTGGATTTGTCTGATGAGATTTTGATATATTTATTTTCTTTGGCTCATTATTACCATCTGTCCAAAATAAAAAATCATCAATTATGTTTATACCCGTAATTTGACTTCCAGTAAAGTTTAAAAAAGAATTATTAATATCCACAGCCATACACTGTGTTTCATCTGTATTTTGATCATACTCTAATATCGCGTCTCTATCTTCACAATGAACAAACCAATATAGTTTATTAGTCTGCTCGTTCGAAATGCTACCTACGCAAATACAAGTGTCTACGACTTTATCATCTACTCTTGTGTTACCTAATATATTACGCGCAGTACCCGATCCACCGTTTTCAGCTGAAGTTACTTCAATATTCAACGCATCACGATACTGACCATTTGGAATCATTCTTTCATCAAGGTCTTTATTCATTTTACCTTGAGTGAAAGTGTTTTTAATTTCAGGCATGAATTAGTGTTTAATTATTTTAGATTGACCTCTAAGAATTTGAGTTAGTTCTTCTAGTTTAATATTCGATAGCCTTAGTTTGGCTTTTCTTACTGCGGCAAATTTATCTTTTTTATAATAAGCTAATCTACCAGCTCCAACGTTAGACCTAGCGCTCATTATATCACACAAAATATATTTGTAAATAGCGTCTTCGGCAAGTTTAGGCACTTGCATTTCAGCGTCTGTACCAAGTCCATCGCTTATATAGTCTAGTATCACAGTTTTTCCGTTAATATTAGAAGAAAAATGTATTCTACCTAATCGTTGATCTATATAAAAATCTCCGTTTACTTGAGCGTGCTCTGGATTTAAACCATATCTTTCAGGCCCATCTAAGTAAACATCTGGATATCTATAATCATCAATATCCACTGTAACACTGTCAGCTGTTTTAAAGTTAGTCCAGCTAGAGGAGTTTAAACCTGCCGTGTCAGCATGATTTAAAAAATCACTTCCTAAGGAATTAGTTACAGATAAATTATCTATAGTATTCTGAATATTAGTGCCTGCAACTGATCCAAGCGCATTAGATGTTATAAGAGCATACACAACGCTGTATTGAGAAACATCTATATTTTCTGCTGTTTGAGTATTCGATACACCATTCCATTCTAAAAACGCTATATCAAAAATATCTTCAGAAGCATTTGCAGATGGTGGTATTGGTGTTCCACCATTAAAACCAGGTGCACCAAGCGAGTTAACATTCATATCGCCTTGCTGTGTGCTTAATCCAAATCTTACAATACCAGCCACTTCGTCTCCAGTTACTGCGTTACCAACGCCGTCAGCTGATATTGTAATAAAATTAATACCAGTTACATCTATAGCTTGCCATACAGCAGGAGAAAAGTCAAAGCCTCCTTTGTGATTAAATTTTAAAACGCCATCTTCAACCTCCGCACTTTTAGGAGTATATGAGTATTCATTGAGTGAATCAGAAAAATCTGAATTTAATATTAAATTTTCATTAATAGGGAAATCATACTCTCCAGTACTAAGCTGCTTAATTTGAAAAGGGTTAGACGTATGTCTAGTAGAATACAACGGGTGCTTAATACCCACGCGGTCAACTCTAGATATTTTTGTGTAGTTTACATAGTCGTGAGGTAACACCATTACAAGACTTGGTGGCACTTCTATCTGCTGTGATTTTAAAGATTTAAAAGTGTCGAACGACAACTCAGCTAAAGCTCGTTGGGCATGAAACGCTATATCTACTCTTTTTGCTTTTGGTATAACCTTGTCTTCTCCAACATATATCATTTGGAACTGATTTATCACATCGTCTAATGATACAAATTGATAATTACCAAAGTCGTTACCTTGATAATATTCTTTGTGCGTAGTTCCGTTTAATAAACCCATTTAATTATGCTTTTTCTTGTTGAATAGTTGATACCTCTTTTTGACCGGCAACTTGTGATAGATTAAAATCTTTTATAGACACCCCAGCGTATTGTAGTATTTTTGTTACAAGATTTTTTTCTTCAGACGAGTGTAACTCAAAGTTACGCATGTCGCTTGCAGATGGATTCCATAACGCTTTTGAATCTACGACAATATATGTCCAGTTAGGCGAAATTGGTTTTCTTATGTAATCTATACGTGTGCTATCGTAATTAGAAACATAATCAGGTGATCCGTAAATGTGATTACTTGATCTATAAAACACAGGGCGGTTTACAGGTGGTGACATAAGTTTTGACATATGAAGCGTGTCATATTCTTTTTTACTAACTTCTTCGGCTGTATAAAAATTTCCAGTTGCAGTCTCTCTATATCTTACCGCCTCTAATCTATACACGTTTGTATTGATGTTTGCCGACTGTTGATTAACTACCCTGAACATAGATATTTTTTCTTCAACAATATCACGTAGATCTGAAGAAGCTGTTTTATTACCTACTGGTGCCCTTAAAAATTGATTGAGGTCATAAAAATATTGCTCAAATATTTCGTTTTGAGCCTGGTTGGCGAATAAGTTGTACTCCTGTGGAGTAATATAACCTCTTTGTTCCTTGTTAGCTAATGCTAAAACTGTTTGATATACTCTATCTACACTTACTGCCATAATTCGTTATTTATAGTTAGTGACCACCCCGAAGGGTGGCCGCCCAACTAAGTGATTATTAATTTAATCGTTTTTCTATATTGGAATAAACATCCATACCTTCATCAGTCTTGAACCAAGCGGCAAGGGCCGAGTAAGGGTGTTCATCAAAAGGAATTGTCATAAGTTTTCTATCGTTGTTAGCCCACAAAAAGTGACGCTGATCGTTAGATAGCTTTAATATCCCTAATTCCGTTGCTTTAATACCAAAGTTTCTTAGTACAACGTTTTCATCATTAACAAGTTCTAAGAACAACTCAGGATTTCTTTTAGCATATACTAATAAATCTCGTTTAAGCTCCTTAGAACTCATGTCTGACACTCTAGAGCCAACTTCTACTCTTAATACAGCTTCTGCCATATCAATATCAAGTGACTGAGCAGCGTTTAAAGCCTCAATTTCCATTTCAATACTTGCTACTTCATTTGAAGCAAGAGCTTCCGGCTTGTACTCGCGATATACTACGTCTTTATGAGGGTGGTATAAAGACAACATTTTTTGAAGAACTGTTTTTTCTTTTGGTACGTGAAGATAACCGCCTCTAAATATAATATGAGCTAACCTTTGATCACCTTGCATTTCATCAACAAAAGATGTTCTTTGATTTTCACAGTATTTAAGCTCTCTTTCGTAACCTTTTTCTTCATCAAACCAATAAACTCCTGAAGATTTTAAAGTATAACTTAAAGGCTTCATACCGTTGAGCCAGTAAATTCTATCTTTAATTTCCCATTTAGGTTTTTTTGGTTCTTGTTTTACCGCAGCTTTTTTAGGCTCTGGCTTTGGAGCTGGAGCTTCAGCAACTACAGTTTCTATTTGAGGTTCTTCTACAACCTCTTGTGTTTTCTTTTTTGCCATAATATAATATAATAAAAGTTAATATAAAACTACCCCACCCGAAGGTGAGGTAGTTTCGTCAAATATAGTTTACTTCATCAACATGAAGTTGTTCGCGCCTTGTACAACTAAACAACGCTCAGACAGATAGTGAATCTGCATAGCATCAAGATCAGAAGTAACAGCACCTACTGAACCAGTAGTCCAAGTCTTCATACGACGGTTGTCAGTAGCAGAAGCTCTGAAACGTACGTGTAAGAATGGACGCTTAAGGTTACGACCTAAAGCTTGGTCATATACAGTAGATACACCAGCAGGGATAATAACCCCACGAACAGCATCGCTAGTAGCTCTGTCATTAATAGAACCACGAGTTGCTTTATCGTTTAAGTAACGGAAGTCAGACTTGTAGAAGTCGTAAGATCCGCGACGGAAACCAGAGAAACCTAGGTTTAGAGCCATATCTTCAGAGTTATCAAATACTCCGTAAGAAGTACCGCCAGCACCGTAAGAATTCATTGAAGCAAGCATGTCATCAAATGCTAAAGATGTAGCACGGTTAAGGAATAACATATTTTCTTCAATAGCACCTTGTGAATCAAACTCAGCAAGAATAGCATCGAACTCAGCTAGATCAGTAGCAGCGTTAACACCGGTTACACCAGTAGTTACATTACCACGATCTTTAATAGCAGCGAATAAACCTTCAGTACCTGAAATAGTTCCTAACGCAGCGTAATCTGTATCGTTAGTACCTCCAGCATCCACGATGTGTGACGCAGCTGCTGTTTTCTCAGCTTCCATCATAGTCATCTCTAAGTAATCAGTAAAGCGTGAACGAGTTTCACCTTCAGCTTTTAGGTACCATAAGTAACCTGACTGACCAGCTTCACCTGAAATCTCTACCCAACCAATTTGAGAAGCGTCAGATCCAGAGATCTCGTAAACGTCCTTCATAATAATTGGCTTGTTAGTAAATGACTTGTGAGTTGGCTTTACTGTTCTAGGAGAGCCAGTGCCAGATCCGTAAGAACCTTGACCAGTTACACCCTTCTTAAACTCAGAACCGATAACAAGTAATGTAGCAGCAGTAGCACTACCTGTAGCAACAGCTGTATCGTCATCAAAGTTCTCAACGCTATATGGTTGAGCTGTAATAGCTACACCATCAACTTTTGTTACGTGAGCTCTAATTACTTTACCAGCTACAGCAACAAGTACGATATCGTTCATACGAACACCGTGATTTGCGTCTACGTAATCTGGAGCAGAGCCTGAATTACCATCAATGTCAGAAGTTACAGTGAATACAGAAGTTCCTGTATTTAAAGTACCTAACACAGAGATGTGTAAACGAGACTGCTCAGACCAGATAACTTGGTCAGCTGTCATTGATTCTTCAGCACCAACTTGTGCTAGGAAACCTGAGATAGTACGTGGACCGAAAACTTCTGCTTCAGCCTCCATAAGATCTGGAAGGTATTGTTGAGCCCAACCTTTCGTGTCAGCGCTCGTAAAATCGATGTAGTTTGAATCAAGCGTTTGCTTCTGTGAAGCTGGTACGCTGTTCAAATTTCCACCTGGATTTGAAATTGCCATTTTTTCTTAATTTTTATTTTTTAATTTTAAATTTAAAAGAAGCAGAATCATCACCTAACGCACGAACTTTAATACCGCCAACCTCTGTTTCATTATGAGAACCTCTTGGATCCATATCAATATTCTTGGATCTTTTAACGTTTTCTTTGATAGCGTCGGCTTTACCTTGTTCGTAAAAATGTTGAGCGATCGCGTCAGCGTTCATAGCAGTGTACAGTCCTTTGTGATAACCTTTAGCGTCTTTCATAGTATTATTTTCGTCTAAAAACTTTTTAACGAAATTGTTTATGTCGCTTTGTGTATCTTTAACTGAATTAGCATCTTTGACATTAAACCTGTAAACTTTTTCTCCGACGTTATATTCAAAACCTTTGAACTTATCGTTGAACAGTCTTGCAGTGTTTTGATCAAAAACCTCTTTCTGCTTTTTGCTTACGCGTTGAACTTGCTCTGTTTCTTTATTGTATCTGTTGAAAAAATCCATAGCTTTTTGCTGCTCAGGTGTGAGCTTGCTACCAGCTTTGATTTCTTCATAATATTTAGACTTTTGCCCGTCTAAGTAGGTCTTAGCCTCGGCAACTTGCTCTTTGAGTGCTAATTTTTTTCTTTTAATATCTTTTTCGTCATCATATTCTTCGTCAAAAGAAAATCGATCTTCAATTAAAAAATCAATTTCATCAGAAGCTAGATGAGGTTTTGTTCTTTTATAGTATTCACGTAAAGCTTCTTGATCGCCTATATCTGCAGTGTCTCTGTTTAGCTTAACGTAATCTTCTAAATCTCCACCTGTTTCTTCCATGAAGTTTAATAACTTCTGAATATTCTCTGGTATTTCTTTTCCTGAAGTTTCATTTTCGTCAAGAGCTTCTGCTACTTGTTCTTCTGTAACAGTTTCCTCATCGGTAATTTCCTCAAGGGCTGGTACCTCTGTATCAACGACTTCTTCTTTTGTACTTTCTTCAACAACTTCTTCGAGATCTGCTTGATCTTCATTTACTGTTTCTGTTTCTGTTTCTTCTACTTCTTGCGCAGGTTTACTTAAATCTACTTTAATGACGGTGTCGTCATTTTTGCTTTCAAATTTATCTACGTCCACCTCAGATGTAGTTTCTTGAGTAACCTCCTCTACTTCAGGAGCTGTGTTTTCGACCTCGTTGATTACCTCTTCAAGATCTGTTTGATTATTGTTTTCCATAATATAAAATATAAATTGTTATTTAGGTCCAAAAGCTTCTAAACTAAACCCTTCTCCCATAGTATCATTACCTGCTGACTCAAAGTTTTTAGCAGGTCTACCTGATTTTCTTTGGTCAATAAGTTCACTTTGTTGAGTTGCTTGTATTTTAGTTCTTTCGTCCTTTCTATCTTCTTTTTGCTTTTCACGCGATTTGAGATTTTCAGTTTCAGTGCCTTTTAACTGCATGTTATAGTTAAACTCTAGTTCCATGAGTTGTTTTTTAGCCTCCATCTCTTGCATTAGCCTTTGGTTTTCAAACTGCGCTTTTGCTTGTTCAACTTGTATTAACGCTTGAGCTTTAGCTTGTTCTTTCTGAGCATCTATTTGTGCGGCTTGTTGAGCCGCTTGAGCGTTAGCTTGAGTTTGAGCTTGAATATTTTGCTGCTGAGCTTGTCTTTCAGAAGCCATCTTTCTTTTTCTACGTATCTTTAAAAGCTGATTAGCTAACCTTACGCTTTTAATTTCTCGTAAATCTATAGCATCTTCAAGATCAATATTTTTTTGCTGCAACGCCATTTGTATATTATTTTCTAGCATACCTTTTTCTTCTTCGTCTGGTGCTAGATCAATAAATATACCAAAGTCGTATAAGTACAACTCCGACATTTCTTTTAACGTTGCGACGTTATGAGCGCCAATAGCTTGTATAAAAGCTTCTTTTGTTGGAGAATATTCTAATATATCAGATATTCTAAGAGATAATTTTTCAGCTATTTCTGCTGTTAAAAATAATCCAGAGTTAAGTATATGTCTTGTGGCTGTATTTGAGTTTGCCGCCGCTAGCTTTTGAACTCCTACTAAAGCGTTTGTATCTGGCATGCTACCGTCTCTAGCTTCGTTAAGACCTGTTACGTCACGGATCATTTGTACGTAATAGTTGTAAGTTTGTATTAACGACTGCAACTTACCTCCTTTGCTGCTAGAGTTTATTTCTTGTATTGGTACTTTACCAGGATTCATATCTCCTTCAGAAGTAAAGCTTCTACCTATAACACTACCAGTTTGGAAGAACATATTAAGCGCTTCTTGTGGATTATAATTAGTACCGTTACCTAAATCTATTTCAGCAAGTCCATCAGCATCAAGATAAACACCGTCTGGTACCATCTTAGCCATAACTTGCTGTAATTTTAAATGTGTTAGCTGTATCATATCAGCAAACCCAGTAATTCTACCAACTAAACTTTCAATACGACCATTGTACATACGAGGAGCTACAATGCTATAGTTCATTTTAACTTTATTAAAATCACTTTTTTCACGCATCATGTTTTTACACATACCCCACTTTAGTAGTTTTCTACAACCTGGTATGTAAACACCTTCATATAATACTTCAATTTTTTTAGCAGCTTTAGTAAAATTACCAGTTTTATCGACCGGTGGATTAAACTGATCTGTTTTTCTTATAGCCTTTTGCCCGCCTGATCCTGTTGTTTTAATTTTAAAAACATCGCTATTGTATGTTTTATAATTAAAATAAACAACCTGCACCCTGTTTCTGTCTTGCCTTTTTCTTGCGTATCTTTGGCTTGATACTTGGGTTTTTACATAAGGAGTATCAAGTATTGATTTAATATCTTCGTCTGTTAAATTTGGAAACTCTCTTACTAATTCGTTTATGCTTATATCTTTGACTTCGCCAACGTAGTATATATCGTCAAAATATGGAGAATCAGAGTGAGAGTAAATCAAATCAGCTGGATCTACGTATTTAACAACAGCGCCTTCGCTATGGTTGTAATCTGTTTTAACTGCAGCAATACCAAGCGTTGTAATATCGTAGTAAAGTCTTTTTTGAATTAAATCGTAATTACTACCTTTAAGTAAAGTTCTTATAGCTTGTTCTTCTGCTAACTCAACACTTTGCTTGTACGTAAGCTGCATATGAATACCAAGTTCTTCATCAGTTTGAGGAAGTTCTTTAATGTCGCTTTTACTTGTATCTACACCAAACTCTTTTTTAGCTTCTTCATTAAATTCCTTCATTCGCATGTCAGCAAGTATATTTTCCATATACTCAGTGCGTTTTTGAACTCCATTAGGAGATTGAGAGTACGCTTTTACATCGTACAATCTTTCTGATATACCATTTACAACTATATCTACAAATTTAGAAATAATTGGAACTGGCTTCCAGTCTAAATTAAGATAAGATAAGTCACCGTTAATAGATAACTCATCTTTATATTTTTGCACTGGTTGTTCTCCTCTTGCATAAAGCCTTAGTCTATGAAAATTATTTACATTACTTACATACTTATAAAGACTTGCTTCGTTATTAAACCACTCAGAGTTTATAGCTTCAGCAACTTTTTGACCGTACTCCATAGAGTCTTTTTCAAGGTCGCTTACATCTTGTCTAGGAAAATTAACATATACTGACTCAGCCATGTTTATTTGATTATTTGAGAATTAATACCCTCATTGTTATATTTAGATATTGTTAAGTTTAAAGGTGTTTTCTTTCGCTCGGCGTGTGGTGCATATAAATGCCTATTGCAAGCCATGATGGCTAAACCAGAGCTTATAGATGCGTCATGCTTAGTTCTTTTGTTTATATCAAACTTAGCCCAATCATTTAGTAGCTCGTTGAAATACACGGTCCCGTAGTTACCGTCACCTATGTGACCAACGTGATCGTTAATGTACATTTCAATAGCTGCGGCGTGAGCTTGTTTAATATCTTCACTTGAGTTTGGTATACCACCAACTTCTTTTTCAGCGGTTGATAGTTTATTCCATGATTTATCAGGTCTGTTCATACTGTACCCTCTATAGCCTCTACGGCGCAAGTAGTACAGTAACCTTGGTTTATTGTTCTCCGCAAGCAAAGGCATTCCGTAAAATACTAATGCCATTAAAACGTCCTCAAAGAACATCTCTGCGGTTTGTGGTCTTGCTATGTATTCTAGGAAGAACGAACTCGGTGGCGCGTCTTCCATAGAAAATTTTGTAAGTCCGTGTAAAGCTCCTTTAGAACCGCGACCATCAACTGTACCACTGATATCGTAACTATCGCAACCAAAGGCGCCAACGTGATCGTTACCGGGATATTTAATTCCATTTTTAATTATCTGTCTATTCTGTAAGTGAGCTGGAGGCACCCAGCTTACTTTAAATCTTCCTGTTGGATCAGGATTAAAAACTACTTGCGTATCTTTAACGCCTTTGACCCAACCAAAGCTACCGATAGTATAAGGAGCATTATGTCTGCTTCCTTCATTATAATCTATTTGTTCGTATATTTTAATTAAGTTAAATATACTATTTTTAGTTTCATCTCTAAACGCGTGCTCTTCAGTGCGAGGAAACTGTCTATAAAACTCGTTTAAAGCATCTTGATCATCTTTCAAACCATCAGCTTCGTTTTCCCAGTTTTCTACAACACCTATATCTATTAATTCACCGTCTGGTCCCAGTCGTTCATCATCACTTCTACTATCAAAGACTGGAAGTCCGTACTCGTCAATAAATCCTTCATAGTTCCATTCCATTGGGACAAAGAGAGAATAAAGCCCAGACTTTGTCTGTCCATTACGATTTCGCCTTGTGACGTCAGAATCATTGTATAGTTTTTTAAAGTTATCTCCACCTTTGTCAAGAGCATTGCTAGTTGAACCCATCATGCACTTACCGACGATTCTACTACCTAACCTTAGACAGGTTTTAGTAACTCGCCAGTTGTTTAATATGTTATCAGGTCTCTCCCACTTACCGCTCTCATCATGTACTAGTAGGTTTAGTTTTTCACCGTCATAGCTATTGTCGCCTGTATTTTTCCAATCAATCGTAGTGTCAAGACCTACTATTTCTTCAAGCTGCTCGTTACTCTGTATTTTTTTACGGGTAAACTTACTAGCTGGAACTCTATATGCAAGTTCAGACTTTGGACGATCCATACCGTCTTGTATGGGTTTAAAAAAGAAAGGATAGTTTATTGATATAGGTACTACTTTATCAGTAAACATTTTCTTCGCATCGGCACCAGACTTAGAGAGTATCCCATATCTACTATCACTCGATATAGTGGCTAAGTTAACTGTTTCAGCTGATGACATAAACGAGAAACCTGAACGACGGTTTTTAAGGTAGCACATCCCATAGCAT
>Ga0070747_1000316_pt1 | contig 24800 bp, 24 predicted proteins | sample VirMetDEL_Mar_31_FD_77321 | JGI IMG/M metagenome (GOLD analysis project Ga0070747, IMG submission 77321) | Aqueous microbial communities from the Delaware River and Bay under freshwater to marine salinity gradient to study organic matter... | ecosystem: Environmental > Aquatic > Marine > Coastal... | reverse complement strand
TCGCACAGGTACTCACCTTCAACAAGAGGTTCAAGTGCTGCGAAGAACTGAGGTGCAATAGTAAAAGTAGACATGAATAAAACCTTTCAAAGTAAAAAGAAAAAGAAAAAAATATACACACCCCGCAGGAGCGGGGCCACACTGGCCCCCCGCTCCGAAGGGAAACACAAAGGACGAAATTGATTTCAACATAGAACAATGAAGTAAACAATTGAGAATAGTAACTCTTGTCGTGTCATCTGTATGCCTCCGCATTGAGTCGAGTGTTGATGAGTACTTCGAGGTGGTCGATAACCTCGTCGGTGTGCCCTTGCTTCACGATGATGAGGACTGCAAGTACAGGTATCAGTTGATCTGTCGTGAGGTGATTGAGTTCTTTCAGTGTGTCATCAAGTGTCATAGGTAGCGTCCTTTGCGATCATAGTGGGGGTCACTCCACCGTAGATTTGTGGGTCCAAGTACTGGGTGATGTCGAAGTATTCCATCTGCATGTTGAAGCACTCATCATCTACGTCCACGAATGTCTCGTAACACCACTCATGAAGTAGTGTCTGCTGTCTCATGGAGTATGAGTAGAATGGTGTACCCATTGACTCGATCTTGAAGAGTGCTGCCATGTTCCCGGTGCATGAGGTGACGATCTTGTACTGCATGGGGGTGAAGTCAGGGTGAGTCAATCTCTCGAGCTTGAGGTTGTAGGCTTTGATAATGTGCTGGTAGTACTTGAGGTTACTGTTCATTTGATTCCTTTCAGTGGATGTTGCAAGGGTCTTCAGTGTCGTACCAGTGACCGCATACATCGCAGTAAGTGCAGGTACATGTTTCGTTTTCATCAGCTACGCAGTCATCGTTTTGACAGGTCATTGGTCATTGTCCTAGTAGTGTGTAAGTGGTGCAGTCATCCCCTGCTCCTGACGGAATACAATAACCAGCAGGAGGCCAGAGGGGGATATAGCTGCCCCAGCCCCCCGAAGCCGACGAGGTTCAAGGCAGCTAACGACCAGACAACAGGGGAAAGATCAGGTAGTACGCCTGACTGAGCTAGGTTTAAGATTGAATTAGCTATTTAAGCTAGTTGAGACAGTAAAACCAGTGAGCTACTTGCACTAACTGTAGTGAGTGTCTTGGTTTTCTCTTTGTCTTTGTCTTGGTTCGGAGTGACGAAGGGCCAAGCTGAGGCTTTGCGAAGCCTGGCGCAAGGAACGGTCTCCTCTTCCGAGCCACAAAAAAAAGCCGGACACCCGCGAGGGGTGCCCGACTCTCTGGTTAACCGAGGTTTTCTGTGCGGATGTACTTCGCCCACTGGTCCGCGTTCTTTCCTGCGAAGACTGCAAGATGATCGCCAATCTTGGCACCGCACGCTTCGGCCTTGCCCGCGTACTCTTCTCGCCACTGAGAAAGCTTGCTTCCCGGAACGAGTCCGACAAGTCTGAACTGTCCCGTCAGCGTGCTCTTGTTCCCCGCAAGATCCTGAAGGAACTCAACAAGATCACGGAAGCTTGCCAAGGACCAGTTGTTGTCCTCGATGAAGCTGAGGTCGATCCAGATTCTGGTACCGTCCGCAATCGTGAGATAGCACGGAAGAACGCCGTACTTCTTTCCGTTAGCCTCGACGTTACGGACGACCGTCTTACCGAACGTCAGCTTGCCGACGAAATCCTTGTTGCCCTCGATCCGCGTATCCTGGCCCTTAGCAGTGGGGACGGAATCAAGGATGCTTGCGAAACCGGAGTTCTTCTTCTTAGTCGTAGTCATTGTGCTTTCCTTTCAAGAAAGACGTGTTGTGGTAGCAGGAGCGTTGTTGCCCCTCGCTTTGGAGGGGTAACAAGGTGACAGGCGGTTGTGGGTACGCTCCGCGACTCTTGCGACAGTGCGAGCCGAGCGAAGCGACGGGGAGCCGTAGTCTTGGGGGGGTACCGGCCCCTGTCTGCGCTGCCGCTTTATTAGAAGAAACACCCAATCTCTCTGAGAATTTTTAAAAATACCAGCAATACCAGACCTCTCTCTCCTTTTATAGAGAGTAATCTATATAAAGAATAGAGCGACACTGGAATACCCGGTATCGCCCTATCCCCTCTGACGGTCCCTCCTCAAGGGAGGAACAGGTTAATCGTTTACTTCACCATAAAAATAATGGATCAAGTACTGGAGAGCAGCATCTCGCGTTGCTTTCTCCTTCTCACTCAATTTCCTCGGACCCGAACTGATCATGGACGGGCTACCTTCGACTGAGGAAAGAGTGTATGAAGGTTCCTCTCGCTCATGGAGGAACTCCAATACTTGGACTGCTGCCGCAACCTTCTGAGGGAGGGTAGAAGGCACTTTCATGTGAACTTGCGGTGCCGAGTCTGGGGTAATCATGCCCTATCCTTTATTCAATGCTCATCGTCATGCTCGATCTTGAGGGTCAAACCTGAGACCCCCCGATCATGACCTTCATTCACTGATTGTCGAGTCTGACGTAGATCCCAAGAAGAATCCTGAACAATCTTCTGAATCAGGATGTTCTTGGGTACGTGCATTTTAACCCCATTGGCCTTGAGCCACGAGTTCCACTGCGTCCTAACAATGCTATTAGCTGTAAAACCACTCGAGTTCCTATGGAATCTAGCCTCAAGGAAGCTATCAAAGGGATTGTTCTGGAGGTGATACAGCCGCATTGCCTCACCGGCAGCATCTGGAACAGGCCATTTATTCTCTCGGTCTGCATTTTCTAGGTCTATAGCCCCTTGCACTGCCCAAGCGGCAATACCCGGCAACTCTCTGCGGAGATCATCCTCAAGGTCAAAGTCTTCTCTACCCTCAAAGCTGACCTCAAATGGCAACACCATCATCTTCCCTGACAAACCCCTACCCTTATTGGGCAGGACAGGAATCTCATTGGATTGCATCAGGGGTGCGGCGTTGATTGTGATATTTCTGACTTGCCTCTTGTACTTGGCATTGATGGTCATGGGGTCACGGCCCACGATGTTCTTGAGTACCCGGCAGACCTTTTCGCCTGCCTTGCTGTCAATCTCAGAAACCTCGCTGATGCTGAGAACCTTGCTCAACTCCAGTCCGTCCAGCCCGAACTCGTTTGCAAGATCTTCGAGCGACGTACTGAGGTACGCAGTTTTACCTGTAAGCTGTTTCAACACATTGCATATTGTACCTTTGCCTCCACGGATCTTGCCATACATCAACAACCATTTGGCATATTTTCTGGTGCCCATCAATGAGTACCCAAACCACCGCTGCAAAAGACTTGCCCACAGTGGATCACTGTCACCCCATTCATCTACCGCCTTCAACCACCTAGGGCACGTAGCATCCGGGTCATACTTGAACGGAACAGTAGATACATCAAACCATTGCTGGTCTCGATCCAACGTCTTACTATTCTTGATGTCGATGATAAGATCTTGAAACGCGATGCAGTGTGCAGCATCTATATCCGGCTCATCCACATTGGGGGGAGTCAGCCAACAGGGAACAACGTCTTGATCCAACCGGCACAAAGCTTCGAGCGCATGGAGAACACCTTCAACTTTTGCTTTGTCTGGTCCGTATCTACGGATGACCATTCCGTTTGCGCCGTTTTGTTCCCAGACAGCATCCTCTAAAATAAACATGAGCTTTTCACGTATCTCTTCATCGCAGATTAAACGCCATCTCAAGTCATCCCAGTACCAAAATTCACCTCTCCACCGATATAGACCTTGATGTCCTTTGTCAGTTGTGAAATAATCTCTTAGTACTCTCCTCGAAACTTTCATTGGTTCCAAGGAATCCAGTGGGTTATTAATCCAGTTCATAAGAGCCTCCCTGCTCTACATAGGTAATAAAAATGATTAGTGCATCTCCCGGTATGGCCGGTCTTTTAAGCTCCATTAGAAAAGATGGAGTTCGTCGTCGTAAAAGTACAGCAGTCGGTGGCAGTAATGGTCGCCTCTTTGAACGCAGACAAAAAAGAAATAATACTGGGGGCGGTGGTTCTAGCTACTCAGCCGATAGAGCAGCAAGTCTCCAGTCTAGCAGAGAACGAAGAGCCGAAGGTCGAGAACGAGTCAAATCTAACAGAGAAACAGATACAAAAAATAGAGAGAAAATGAATAAGGCAAGAGAAGAGCGTGAGGCAACGCCTGGGTATCAAAAACGTGAAACTGAGATCAAGCGCCTTCAGGGAATAAGCAGAGAAAAAAGAAACAACGACCCAGAAAGAATTAAGGAAAGAGAAAAAAGAGCACGGATTAGAAACGAAAAGAAGAGGAAAAAGTGGAGTGAAGATTTATTGGACTCAGCCAAGGACTTGCCAGATTGGAGAGCTTGATCAAAGATAACGAACAAGTTTACCTCTCCTTTGGTGGGGGGCTAAGACTCTTTTCTGAAGAGTACTTCATCAAGGAGCTTGCTCCTGTAGGCATGTCTACAAAAGGCTTTCGTTCATTTTGTAGATCCCTTAAGGTTCCCTTGATCTTTATCGGAGACAATGTGTTTGTTGATCTGTCTTCTTTCCAACTTGCAATCAAAGCGATTACTCGAGTTGGTCAGCCTGACTTCTTTGTTCCGGGGTGCAAGCCCTTGCGAAGGAACAAGTGGAAGGGCGCAAAGGAACTGGACAAAGAGTACTTCGAGAAGGAATGGGAAAACGTACTTGCCGAGTTGATTGCGGGCCGCAAGAACTCCGGCATGAAGACCCCCACTGAGGTTACTGACCTAGCGCGTCGTGCTGCAAAGCGCATCACAGACATGGCACTTCAGATGCAAGCATCTAAGAACCAAGAAGAGTACACCAAGAAAGCACGCGCTCTCCTTGAAAAGGAACTTGACGAATCATGAGCCTTCTCCGAATAATGAAACTCGGTAGTCAAGTTGCAGGTAAAAGAGGAACTCTTGATGTCCCCCGCTTGCTTCCCCCCGACATGCTTTCCAGAACACAGAAGGCATTTGCAGCAAAAAACAAAACACCTATTATTGAAACTGTTGGAAGCCTCGACGAAAAGAAACTTCAAAAGCAGTTTAAAGAACTAACTAAAGGTAGGTCAGGTGCGTTCCCTCGTCAGGGAGTTATTCCTATGGGAAGCTTTATTAAACGTGAAGCTCCCAACCTGCACAAGATGTTGACAAGTAACAACTCTGCTGTAAGAGGAGAAGCAAAAAGACTACTTCGTCTAACAGGAGAACCAATTGAAACTTTTGGAGTAGGCCAAGCAGGTAAGCCGCTACAGACAAACTTCAATCCACTAAGCCAAACTGCGTTCATCAATGCTCCCGGTAGAGATGACGTAATTAGCGAAATGAAAAACTTTGTGGGTCCTCTTTCACCATCTCCCGAAAGACTAAGACAATTTCCCTCAAGTTTTTTGAATAAAGAATTTAATGTGCTTTCGAGCCGAGACCCCGGCAAACTAAATGAATTCAAAAATGCTCTTCGTAAAATAGATAGCACTCTTGAAGATGTTACTTATCCCGAAGGAAGAAAAAAACCTGCGGTAGGACTTAGTGTTGTTACTAAGGAAACAACAAAAAGACTAGAAGGAAATCTTCCGCGTTTCCAAAGAAAAGAAGCAAGGGAAGGACTTACTGCTCAAGAAGCAAAGTCAGCCGGAAAAGATCCTTACAAGTCAACGCAAGACGACCCGACAACTCGTCAGGGTCTAGTTGCATTGAACCGTTTGAATCCTGCGGCCTACAAAAAGATAGAAGATCAGGTACTAAAGGACGCAAACAAGTTCACTAAGAAGTTTCCTGTTGGAAAAGAACTGACACCAGAAGCTGCCGCAGAACTTAAAAAGGTTCTTAGAAGAAAGTTTTACAAAGGCAACGACGGTAAACGACAACTTCTTTATGAAAGAGTCATGACTGCTCAGGGTGAAACTGCTCCGATAGAAAGGTCAGTTCCTCAAGCTAAAGCACGATCAATGTCTGCTGAAGCTAAAAGAACTTCTTCACAAGAAGCTTCTTTTAGAAAGTATGACCGTTCTGGCGACTACGTAGAAATGACAGGATCGGGTCAAAGAAGACAATTCGGAGAAGAAGAAGGTTTTGGTTCTCTTCGTGCACCTTCCCAAGTATTTCCTTTTGCTGGGGAGGGGCTAGGTCCTGCTCTTAACTACATAAGTAAAAACCATCCCGAGAAATCAGATCTTGTTATTCAGATTCTTCAAGGCCCTAGCTTCGAGGCTGTTACAAAAAAGACAGCGCAAGAAGCACTTGCAGGTGGTCTCAACAACCCGTTGTTTCAAATAAAAGTCGCTGCTTCCAAAGGAAGTAAAAATAGAGTTGCAAGCAAGTTTAATAAACTTGTAGAAGTCCTTGGTAAGAAGGAAGCAAACAAGATTAGAGAACTTGCACCCGGATTTATCCCAAGTAACAGGATTTAATATGCCTCCTAAGCCAAAGAGACTTTCAAAGCACAAGAGTGAAGTAAAGAAGCTTGAGTCTGGTGATGAAACAATCAAGTCATTCTTCTCACTAGACGGCGCAGCACTTGCACTTAAGTCCAACGACTGGCAGATCCAAGAAGAAATTACGCAACTTGTAAGACATTCTAGGGATGCTGACCCCAAAGTCTCATTGCGTGCAATGCAACAACTTCGTAGTATCCTTAAAGATATTGCCACGGTCAATGGATTGATTGGCGAACAGTCAACTCAAGTTACCGCAGAAGAAGAAGGTCGTAAGGTAGTCATGACTGGCGTAACCAAACGACTTGTATCTAATATGAAGGAAGAATTACCTGATGTACTCCACAACAAAGAAAAGCCCTACTTCGCAGCCAAGTACTTCCCCAAGCGAGAAGACAAACCTACCGAAGGTAATTGAAGGCGCATTCGCTCACCTAAATAATATGGATGAGATGTCGTTTGCTAGAGCAGGCGGACCTTCATTGCAGAGCCTTGGCATTGTGTCCCCCGGAGATGCATTCGGAGATGCAATGAGACTGGGTGGTCTTATCAAGAAAGAAATCTTTGCCAACAAAGATATGTACATTAACCTTGCTGTAGGTTTGGAGAAGAAGTCAGTTGCTCACATTGATTTTCATCTTCTTGCTTCTGCGATGTGTTCTGTTGCTGCATATCAGGTCGTTGTCAAAGAGGGCTTTGAGTGAACGTATTTCCAATTCCAACAAAGGCAGAAGGTAATCCTCTTTACCCGCTGCCTCCTGATTACGTCGAACTGACCCCTGAAGGTCAGCGTCTTGCTCGCGTCAATGCATCAAGACAATGGCTGGTTAGGCACACAGATCCTCAAATGAAAGCAACTGCATTCGCTGCATCGTTGCATTTCTTTGACAGTTACTATCTGTATCCCGATGAAGAAGCGGACTTCAATCCGTTGTTCTACGACGAAGATCCTTTGGATGCACCGGCGGGACACTTTGCAATTTACAGGTTGTGGGCGTTGTCTAACCGAAGCATTACCGTTGCGCCTCGTGGTTTTGCTAAAAGCAACTGCATCCGAAAAGCAATCCTTCTCCAGATGATTACGAGACCGGGATATTCTTTTATCTACGCAACTTCGTCTCACGACAACGCAGCCCAGACAGGCCAGATTCTCAAGTCACAATTCATTGACAACAAGAGGATTTTTGATGACTTTGCGCCTGACTTCCCTGACAATAGGATCGTACCTCGTCGGGGGGAGAAATCCTTCGGCATTGAATTGATGTACCTCAACAATGGATCTTGGTTGAGGTCTCTTTCTTCTGAGTCTCGTCAGCGTGGTGGCCGTCCTAGGTGCTACCTTCTCGACGACCCTGAATACGATGGTAAGGCTGGAACCTCACTATCTCTTCTGCGTTCCTACATGGAACAGTTGTTGTTCAAGGTTGTCATGCCCATGGTCACTAGGAGAGATACTAGTGTTAGATGGTTGGCTACATTCGTTTCTCGTCGTCATTATGCGTGGCACGCTATGGACGTGGAGGAAACACCAGACGGTATTCGTTCTCGTGATCCTCGTTTCGATGAGTGGTCTCGTCTTGTTCTTAAAGCAGAATACCAAGACAATGATGGAGTGCCTCACTCTTGTTGGCCTGCTATGTGGCCTCTTACTGATGCCGACAAATCAAAAGACCCAAGACTCAAGGACTCTGTATCCCTCGAACAAATCAAAAGGATGATTGGGTCTGCCAACTACCGGGCGGAATACATGGCCGACCCCGGTGCAGCCGAGGATCAGCACTTTGGTCAGCTAGAAGAAGTTAAGCACGGATGGTGGATTGACGAAGCTGACGGGCTAATGCCCAAAAAGAGTGCCGCCATTATCAACTGGTACAACAAGGAGGGGGCCAAAGAGTCCATGACTCTTTCCACCTTTGTCAGGGACAAGGTAAAACTCTTTGTTACCTGCGATACCTCCTACACCAACACCAAGGATTCTGACTACAAGGTAGCTACCCTAATGGGGTATGAACCTAAAGATGCAGTCCTGTTTGTTTTGGATAGCTGGGCAGGTCAAACAAAGGAATCAGTACTGATTGCTAAGGCATTCCAGATGGCTGAGAAGTGGGGATGTCGATCTATCCACCCGGAGGTTGTTAGACAGTCGTTTTCACTGTACGCCACGATGCAATCCATTGTGCAGCAAAGGGCTGTAGAAATGGCTGGCGTTCAGGAGCTACCCAAAATCGTACCTTTGAAGGTGGGCCACATGGACAAAACAGCCAAGATCAACGCTCTTGGTTTCCGTTTTGAACACGGTCTAATCAAGATGCCACTGAGGCGTAGGTATGATAAACCATGGAAGATGCTCTATGACCAACTTGAAGAGTTCAATCCTGATGCTCCAAATGGCGGTCTTCAGCATGATGATGTTCTTGATACTGTGGCTATGTCTATGTTCATTGTTCGGGGCCGTACAATCCACGACCCGGCAAAAGAAGAAAACGTATCGCCGCTTGAGAAGATCAAAAATGGAATTATGGTAGACCCGGATACAGGAATTAACTTTGCAGAATGCATTGACCCCCGTACAATCACCTTGGAACAAATAGATGAACTCTCCAGACACAGAACCAAAAAACTCTCAGACGAATCTAAAGTCTGACCCAAGGTATGTTACTATTCCTTTTGAGTACTACAGGACGCTAGTGTCTCATTTTTATTCTGCGATGCCCTCGTCGATTCCTGACGAGGTTGTTCCTGCTGAGGAAGTAGATCCAGATCCAACACCCACTTCAGTGGGGGGGAACTTAAACCTTGCTGGGGTCAATCTTTTTGATGAGATGCCAGAAGGCTATAGGAAGTTGACGAACAATGCCGATTGACAGCGTACAACTACCCAAAGACAAACAGTCACTTGCCCGCGTAATTGACTTGCATATTGAAAAAGAAACTTCTCGGCTTGCTTATCGCAGGTCGATGTGGCTTCTTGCTTGGTATTACTTGAATGGGTACAGACGATTTGATGTGTTCTCCCCCCAACATAATAAGATCGTACCGCACTATCTTGATCAAGACGGCAACCTTGAGTTCCAGTCCCAAGAACTGATGTCAATGATCGACCGTATCTCTGGTCGTCTTTTGTCTATGGACTTGAGACCCAAGGCTATGCGTCAAGGTTCATCACTTAGCGGTATGAAGGAACGTGCTTCAGCACAGTTGATCTCTGATGCTATCTTTAGTGATCATCAGCTTAACGAAGTTAAGTCTCAGTTTGCTCACATCTTTACGACTCTGGGGTCTTGTGGTATCTGCGGTCATATTTCTGACCATCCCACTATTGGTTTGACTGCTGACCTTGAGGTTGTGCATCCCAAAGAGTTGTTCCCTTTCCCCTCCCTAAGTACTGACTTCACTAAGGCTAGGGGTATGGTGCGCCAGAGAATGGTGCCCTTTAACTACCTTAAGGATATCTACGGTAAGAAGATTGATAAGCAAAAGGCGGAAATGGATGTCTGGGTCTGGGAACAAGGCCACGACATGGAAGTCCCTGATGAACAAGGGGTGGAACAGTCTTACAACAGAGACAGTAGTTACAAGCTTCCTTACACCAAGGCCGAACTAAACACAGAAATGGATGTAGTAAAGATCCGAGAGGTCTGGCTTGACGGCCCTCGAGGTACTTGCTCTCGATACATCGTGACTTCTGGTGGTGTTGTTCTTGAAGATCAAGACTTGTCTAATTCTGAAGTGTACTGCCCTATCGGGTTTGCTCGGTTTATGAACAACGGTTCATTCCACGGAATGGGTATGTTTGACTTGATGTTCTCTCTTGTCAGAGAACTCGAGCGGATGATGAAATCTCTCTTCAATAACATCCGAGACGTTGATAAGTATGGCGTAGTCCTTATGCCCCACGGCACAGTCAACGATAGAGCAATGCTGCGGGATGTGGGTAAGGGTCTTCGTTACATGACCTACTCAAAGGATGCATTGATGGGCGAAGACTTCAGGCCCATTGTTATCCAGCCTACTAATGCAGGGGATGCGCCCGGTAAGGTTGCGTCCTATGCCCGCGATGTCATGAAGCAGTTGTCTCCCTTGCAGGATCTGATTGCTGAAAAGGGTAGGGTTGACAGTGCTGCTGGGTTGCAGTTCCTTGATGAACAGTTGAACCAAGCTATGACCAGTCCAACCTCCGGTATCCAGAATGCATTCGGAAAGATGTACAAGTCAGCAGTGTCTTCTGCGTCTCGTCAAATCTTGAGGACTAACCCAACTCTGCCAGTAAACAAACTGACGTTGGATCTTGCAGGAGCAGTCATTGACACCGAAGCAGGCACGGTCAGCTTCAAGGATAACCCTCTTCCCAACATGGCACAGATCAACTTTGGGGTCAAAGAGATCAACCCCAAGAGCGCACTGGCACAGAAAGAAGAAGCACTCAAGCTTTATCAAGCGCAGCTTACAGACCCTAACGGCCTGAAGCTTTACGCTTTGAAGGAAGGCTTGGACTTTGCAATGTGGATGGAAGAAGAAAAGGGCGCATACGAAACTGTAGTCCGCAATATCCTGACTCTCTTCAATGATGGGGGGAACACGCAGCAGGTAATTCTTACGCCGCACACTGCAAGACCGGACCTACAACTTAGAGTCCTGTCTTCGTTTATGTCTAGTCCAACTATGGGTCTTGCTGAACCACCAGTCCAAGACGCATTCAAAACTTATAGGGAGGCATTGATTTCATTCATGGGCCAGATGCTTCCTTCTATGGTTCCTAACCCAGATGAGTTAGAAAACATGGGTATGCAACCCCAACAACCACAAGGCCCGCAACAAATGCAAGCACCTCAAGGAGCAATGTAAATGAGTGAAGAAGAACTGATCAGCGGAGAAGAAGAGAATAGCATTACTCTCGAAGACGAAATCGAGATTGATGGTCGTGTTTATACCCTCGGTGAAATTATGGAAGCCAAGCAGGGTTATGACACTTTGAATCAAGAAGTAGAAGGTTTGCGTGAATTCAAAACCCACACAAACGCACTGATGTCAAATAATCTGGACAGCGATGACCGTCTTAAGGCTGCTCGAGTTGTTCTTTCTGAGTCAGGCTATACGCCAGAACAGATTGAAAACTATGTTGCTGAATATGAGCAAGCCATGAATGGTGAAGAAGACGATTACGATTACGATGAAGAAGAAGACACAGAATCCTACGAAGAAGAAAGCCCTGAAATTATGTCACAGAATGATCCCCGCATTGATGAAGCCCGCCGGATGGCGGAAGAGTCCAGCAACCAATTGAAGCAGTACCGAATGGAAAAGCTTCAAAAGGAAATGCAGCGAGGTATCAACTCTGCTATTGACAACAATAGAGACCTCGGTGTAATCTTGGGTCGTCTTAATGATGATGATAATCAAGAGGCATTTAATAATGCCAAGGGTCGCTTGGAGCAACAAATCCACGATCAGACACTGAAGATGCTTCAGGAACGACGTTCCAGAGAAGGCAACTTCAGCGAGTCTTGGGTCGAGGAAACTGCAAAGCAAGCGGCAGATGAAGTTGTTGGAACATACCGGACGGTAATCGGTGACATCGACTCTATTGGTCGTGCACCGGAAACAGTTTCTGGAGAGACTCAGCTTTCATCAACGCCTCCTGTTCCAGAGCCAACCTACAAGGAAGGTATGAACAGGGGTGATGTTGATTCCGCAGTCACTAATTGGACTACGGATGCTCTCTCACGACTGGCAGAAGAGTCCTCTGCTGGTGAAGAAACTAAAGCCTAACGGAGTAAATTACAATGGGCGCAACAAGTGGTTCACTCTTCGATCTGCATTCAAACCGCATCGAAGAAGTGATTAATAAGAATATTGAAACGTTCCTTCCGGCAATGGATCCGGTTTGGCGCGATACTGTGGTCAGTTCGCAGGGCGTTGGTCCTGCTTCTGCTATCGGTCGAGACATGTCGATCATCAAGGTCTACATGGGTTCGATGGCTGGTGTTCTCCAGATGAGTACTCCCGGTGCAAACGGGAACGAGTTTGGTCTGTTCGGTGATGATACTGACACGCTTGGCAACAAGATGTATCAGCAGAATCTTGCTCAGACCTTTCCCGATGCAACGCTTGGCCCCAACGCCAAGCCGTATCGTCTGAAGATTCCTATGCGTGCAATGACTTCTAACCTGATGATGACCCTCGGGGAACTTCAGGCAGAGGCTACGCCAGCTTTCATCGGTAGCGTTATTGCACCGAAGCTTGAAGGCTTTGCTCGTCTTATCTCTCACACGATCTGCAACTCGTGGTACGTCTCAGGTAACGATACCTACCAGCTTGGTACTGTCGCTTCCGAGGTTACTGCTGCTGCAACTTCGTATGAGTTTACTGTTACTGAAAAGAGTGTTGATCGCTTTGCGGTTGGTCAGCGTGTGGATGTTTACGACGGTACCGCTGGTAACGTTCGTACTCACCTTGACGGTAGTACCGGAGACTCTTCAACCCTGCCCGTGTTCGTCGGTGCAGTTGATGAAGTTAAAGGCACTGTTACTCTTGTCGCTAACTTCACAAACGCTGATCTTACCGCTATTGATGTTGGTGACATCATCAAGATTCACGGTCAGACTGAAGAAGGTGGAGCTAGTTACGGCATTGCGGGTCTTAACTCGTGGCTCAAGTGGGACAGCACCAGCAACGCTACCAAGCGTCTTCTTGGTGCAGAAGCTGATGGCACCGATCACATTGATGTGACCGTCCATCCTGAGTTCCGTTCGTTCCGTAAGGGTTCCGTTGGTGCCCTGACTGAGCACAAGCTTCGTCAGTACCTCCACGGATTCCATCGCGCCAAGGACAAGTACGGTCAGTACATTGACTGTCTTGTTGCTTCGGATGGTGTGTGGATGAACTACGAATCCCAGAAGATCGGTCAGTACATGATCGACCGAACGGGACGACCTTCCTCAATGAACTCACAGGGTTCGCAGGAAGGGTTCACCTTCGCATGTGATGGACGTAGCTACAAGGGCTACACCTCCCAGTTCGTCGAGAAGGAAACCGTTTACGGTATCCGTAAGGGCGGAAACAACTGGAAGCGTTATGTTCCCCCGTCACAGGCTGGCGTGCAGAAGTTTGACAAGGCGGAATCTTTCATTCCGTTCGAGTTCACTGCTCCCGCACTTGGCTACTCAGGCATTAAGGCTCCAATCACCAACACTGGTGGTGCTCGTGGTCTGATTACTGAAGGCGTTCAGATGCCCGGACAGCTTCGTATGCAGTTGGTCCCCGACCAGCCCGCAGGCATGAAGCTCGAAGGTGTCACCGAAGATCGCATCTACGGCGACAACACTTAATTTGTTCATCTCCTTTGAGGGGGGTTGGGGTTCTTCGGGACCCCAGCCCCTACCCACGATATAGAAGGACTCCATGTCAACCAGCACAAAAACAACCTCATATCGTTGGATCGTTAATCAGGGTCAAGATGAAAGTCTTGCTATTACCTTGACTAACAATGCAGGCACTAAGCCTGACCTTTCAAGCAGTGTTACTGCTGAAATGAATCTAAAGACTTCTTACTCAGCATCAGCTTCTGTCAAAGTCTACAGCTACACGATTGCAGCAGCAGGCTCAGTTAGTTTTGCAAGCCGTCCCACTGAAAACGAAACAATTACTTTGGTGTCTACAGACGGAACCTCAAAAACATTTGTCGCAAAAGACGCAGGATCTACGGGATCACTCGACGGGTCCAATGTGATCTTTGACACAGGCACAGACCAGACAGGTACCGCAGCTAGTTTTGCTACTGCCGTCAACCACTCAAACGGCCACGCTTCTACCATCACTGCTGTAGCCAGCGGTACGGGCGTTACCCTTACGCAAGACGCTAACGGAAAAAACGGTAACACTACGATTGCCGTAGTTCAGGCAGGATCTGCCATTGCCCCCGTGAACTTTAGTGGGGGGTATGACGCTGAGATTACACTGGCAGCAGAGGGACTCTGCACAGTAAATCTTACAAGCGACAACACAGCAGCACTTAGTGCTCCTTCAAGCTTTCTTTACGACGTAGAACTTACTGGGTTTCCTTCAACAGGAAAAAAGTATAGGCTCCTTGAAGGAACCATACTTACACGACCAGAGGTTACATCGTGAGCAACGTAGATATTTCTGTTACTCAACCGGCTGACAACTCAGTGTCAGTCACTCAACCGGCTGACCCTACTATCTCAGTCACATCTTCAGTTTAAGGAATACAAATGTACAGTTCAAAGCGCGGACCCAAAGGACCTAAAGGACCAAGTGAAGTTCCTAACAACCCTCTTCCTCCCGGCCAAAGCAACGCGCTTCAGCGTGGGGTTAAAGGAAAGAAGAAGAGATTTAAGGTTCCTTCTAAGATGAACAAGCAAAAAGGATATTAATGGCTAAGAAGAGGCTTAAAGCTAAGAAGGATGCTTGCTATAGCAAGGTCAAATCCCGATATAAGGTTTGGCCTTCTGCCTACGCATCCGGTGCTCTTGTCAAATGTCGCAAGGTTGGTGCTAAAAACTGGGGCAATAAAGGTAAGTAATGGCTACCAAGTTCAAGCTTGAAAAGTCAAAGGGTTTGCACGGTTGGTTCTCTCGCAATAAAGGCAAGGGGTGGGTTAACTGTAAAACAGGTGGCCCATGCGGACGAAAGTCTGCAACCAACAGCAAACAAAGCTACCCAGCTTGCCGACCTAAAATGAGCATGTGTACCTCGGCAGCTAAAAAGAAAACTAGCTCCGAACCTATCTCTTGGAAGAAAAAGAAAAGGTACAAGGTTAAGAAGTAATGGCTGCAAAGATCGACAAGAAAAAGATGGCTTGCAACAGCCCACGGAACCAACGAACCAAGACCAAAAAGTTTGTGGTCAAGGCTTGTCAGGGTGGTCAAGAAAAGATTATTCGCTTTGGTGATGCCAACATGACCATCAAAAAGAATCGTCCCGGTCGTCGAAAGTCTTTCCGTGCTCGTCACAAATGTTCCACCGCAAAGAATAAACTGAGTGCGAGATATTGGTCTTGTAAGAAGTGGTAACTCAAAGGAGAGTCCATGTCCCCCGATATAGAGATTGTATTTGACCCGATTGAGGAGATGCTCTTCAATCACCTGCACATGAATGAGAACCACGAAGTCCTACCTGACGGTGAGTGGATTAAATCTGTCAGAAGGCGGGTAGGTAGAGACACCTTGTTCATGTACTACCACCACAAGACAAACAAGTTTGTTCTGGCTGACTGGTGCTTTCCCCCCAACAAGTACAGCTTTAGGGCTTGCATTGAGCTTGAGGTATTTGACATTCGTCCTGATGCAAATGGTTCAGACCGTCCTTCAATGGAAACTCTTGAGCTTCGATGCTGCTATGCGGACGATATGCATAAGCGTATGCGTAAGAAGTTGATGGAGGCTAGGGGACTTAAGGCTTCTTTGAAGGCAGATAGTGCAGAACAAAAGAAAGAAGCTTACAATTGGATGAAGTCCAAGGGTATGGAAGCTTCATGCAGAACCTTGGAATCTTCCAGTTTCGTTGGTGAAGCTGAAGGCGGAGAGAGGTACGCTGAAACTGTTGATGAACTTCAACGCATGGCTGGACGACGAAAGATTTACACATGATGAAGATTGCCCAACTCAAGAAACTGATCATGGCTGAACTCAAGCGTAAGAACGCTAAGAAGCCTACTCCAGAAGAGATGAAGAAGCTGATTGCTGCTTACAAGAAAAAGAACCCTATCGGTAGAATCACCGACATTAAGGGCTAACCCATGCATTCAACAAACTCATTTATCTACACAGTCATTGAGCGCATCCGAGGATACTTGGATGACCCTGATCTTGATGCCAAGTACAGTGATGACTTCTTGATTCGACATATCATTATGCCGTCAATGGTGAACGTGAACTCACGCATCAACAACAGCATGTCAAACCCTGTAGTTTCCAGACTCCGCATCTCTCTTGTAGAAGACCAACAGTACTACCAACTACCCCCAACAGTGGGGGAAATCTGGAATGTCTGTAAGTTTGAAACCGAGACAGGTAAGATCACCGAGGACTATAAGCCAAGAAATCATTACAGTCCTGACGGACCTAGCTGGAGTCTACAAGGTAGCCAGCTTTCAGTTCTTCCTTTGCCCAAGGGTTCTAAAGACATTGATGTTCTTTACACCCACAACGGCGATCTTCTTCTGCATTACGGCACAAGCACAACAGGTAACGGGGCTTTGGCTTCTGACCTTGTGACGTTTACGCTTGACTCGTCCCCCACTATTGGGGCTATTGACAAGAGACCTAATGCTTACGCGGGTGCAGTTCTTCGTGTGTTGTCTGGAAATGTAGTTGAAGAACGAATCATTGACTCAAGCTCTTCAAGCAAAGAATCTAGCGTCATTGAAGTTACTGTCCGCACTGCATTTGATTACCACACTCCGGGCGAGGACATCACTTACGAGATTGCTCCTTCTGGTTTCCAGCCCATGTATGAAGCTATCTCAGCTTCGGGTGCACTGAAGCTTGCTTCGTACAAGAAGATCACCGGGACTCACTTCCAGATGATCCAAATGCAGTACAAGGACGCACTCAAAAGCGCAGCCGATCACTATGCTAATATGCAGATGCGTATGCCTAAGCATCTTGCTAAGGATACAATCGACAACAGAGATAACATTCGGTTCCTTTTGCATTAGTCTGGAAAACACATGTACGGAAACTCTTCTTTCCTTTCCCAGTACGGGCCTATTGATGGCTCTTTTTCTGATGCTTCGATGCAGAAGTTCTCTAATGGTTTCGGCCAGAGCCAAGCTGCACCGGGCACTGTAAACCCACTGCCCCAAGGTGGGGGGAACTCAGGTGGTGGGTGGGGACACAATCAATTTGCTTCTATGCCTATTGGTCAAAACTTTGGTGCGGGTATGGGAGAGGTTAACTTCTACGGCGATAACTTTCCCGGCATTAACTTTGAAACTACAGGTGGTGGCGGATCTGATGACGGACGAGGCATTGCATCTGTAACAAGTTTGGCTCTTGCTGGCGGATCAGTTTCTCTTCTTCAAGCAGACCAAACTGCTCCACCCGGCAATGCCAGTGACTTCAATGTGGTGACAAGAACCCTTAAAGGAACTGGCGGTATCGGTGTTACTGAAAGTGGGGATGAAATTACCATCTCTACGACAGGGACAGCAGGAGGAGATACTCTTGTAGATTCTAACACGACTACAATTAGTGGATTAACAACATCTACAAAAGTAAATGCTCAATACGGATATACAACTAACTCAGGTGATTTCTTTACCGATAGTAGCGGTGGAACTTTTACACCCGGCACCGATACAATTAGTCAGTTTAACTTTGGCATAGGAAGAATTACTGCGGGCAGTGCTCAATCAGGCACAGGGTTTCATACATACAGTTTCACTAGACTTGCTGGAGATATTGGAAACAGCGGTACTTGCTACAACATGCTTGAAACAACAGTCGCAAGAGGGTCTGGAGTAATTGGCGGTGTAGACACGGCTAGTTCTACTTACCCAAATGATTTTAATCCTCAACCTGTTAAGTGGGACGAAGGAACAGGGGCAACTTACAAAAGATACCCATGTGTATTTTTATGGCAAGATGTAAACAACATTCTTGGGGGAGGGTCAGGAACTCACTACTTCCAAGCTATGCAAAACCATGATGGTGAGTGCAACTCAGGATGAGGCATAAGATATGTAATCATTGCGGGGGTGGTCCTCCTTGCTTAAAGTTCATCCCTTGTGATACTTGCCCCCAAGATCTTCCTTGTGCAATTGAATTTAGTTGCGACACGTTTAAACCTCAAGTTTACAACGCAGGAACAAATCAATGGGCTGAAGACACTAACGATGAAAACAAAAGATTAGATCACGACGGACAAGACATTGTTCTTACTATTCCTGCTGATCTAGTGGCTGATCCCCCCACCCCCAAGACGTATCTTGTTGAGTTTGATCCTGTTTACTTGGAGGAAATAAGTGCTGTCTTTGGTTTGAAAGAAGACGGAACTAAAGAGACTTGCACTAGTTTGGTACTTGAAAAAGGAGGAGAGCCTGAGCTTACTCCTGATGGAGAGTCTGTTACAGGTAGAAGGCTAAGTCAAAAAGTATGTGGTTACTTTATGATTGAGCCTTGCGCTGAAAGACCCTGCGCCGATCTTAACCCAGATGCTGACTGCCCTAGAACTGAGGCATGTCCTTGGCCCTTCAAAGCTACAGGGACTTCTTCTAGTTCAGGGATCAACTACGAAATTACGAGAGATCAAGACAGCACCAACTACACATGCCACAAAGTAAAAACAATTTGTAGTTCTCCTGTAGAAGAACCTCATTGTGCAGACGAAACAGATAGTTGTGCTCGGAACATTAACACGTTTGGTTTGGGTACAGATCTAGGTAGTAACGCTGATGGAGTTCCCTACTACTGGCCCGAAAAGATTTCTATCACAATCAGTAGTCTTACCTACACATCCGAAACAGAAACAGATGACTGCAACATTCCTCAAATGGATTGTAGCAAGGCTATGTTCTATGACGATGCTCGCGGGGGAGGCGGAACATTGTGTTCAAGTGAAAGACCTTCTTTTGGCGACGACCAAAACTACATAGCAACTCATTTGCCCGGTGGTTCTGATGTTATTTATCCTGCTGCTATGCCTGATGGTTTTCAAGGCAGGGGTGTTCGTTGCAAAGTAGACATGGAACTTGGTCAGTGTAATCAAACGTCTAATGACACAGGCAAGTTGGGGACAAGCGAAGGTTTTAGCATGTGCTCACCTTTTGCTTTGTTTGAAACCAAACAAACTGTTACGACAACCTCTAGTGAACTAAGCAATAACCCTCCAATAAAAACATGGAGAGAAAACTGTTGGTTTAAAGGGGATGGCGAATCACAGATAATCAACATTACAAAAATGAAAAGCAGGGAACAAACCTTAGTTCTTACTGTCCCTGAGTGGCAGAGAACTAACCCTAGGTTTGCTGAGTATTTTCCTAATGTAGATGTTGTAGGCGAACCCACATCTGGCGACACTGGTGGTGGTGGTCCCGGCGGTAATACAGGTGGTACGGTTGCAATCCCTTACGCAAGTAACAGAACCGAAGGCATGAGAGTTCCTCTTGGTTGGATAATTGAAGACCAAGAGTATGAGTTCTATTATGTTTGCTCGAGGCGGAACAGACTTAAAAGTTATCTACTTTGGCTTTGTGATAACTCAGAACCTTGTTTTTGCTTAAACAACTATTGTAGTGATCCCAGTTCTCCTCATTCATTTTGTAATGATGGTTCGTGTCCGGCAGGTGCGGCTTATCCCGTACAGTGCGCTGAGTGTATATTTTTAGCAAATCGTTATTGCTTAGATGGCACGGGTGATAGTGGTGATGGTCCTTGTCCTGACACAGACAACGAAGGTGCTGCTTGTGTAGAGCTTGCTGGCAAATCTGGAATTACGCACGACAATGACCCCCTTGGCGATTTCCCAAGCTACGACGGCTATGCAAAAGATCTGTATGTAAGGATCAAGTTGTCTTGTAACCCCGAAGAAACACACTACGAAAATGTAGTGGGGGGAATTACTTCGCAGGGTTCGATTAAAGCAGAACTAACTTTGTATTCAAGAAGGTCTATTGATCTAGACATAAACGAATCAGTTAGTGAGGATAGTAATAATGGTTGGATTCCTTTGGCAGGGGACATACCTTGTGAAGATAAACAAGGTAATTTTATTCCCTCTTGTGCACCCAACCTGCAAGACTACAGATATTCATCTAACGTAGTTACTAATGCATCCCCTTATATTGTCAGACCAAGTGACTGGTGGAGATACGGTTGCGATTTCATACACGTTAATCCCGCTTTTCAGGGCCTTAGAACACCCGGAACTTTAACTGATTTAGATCCCATGCAAGCTTTAAGGGGCAAGTTTTGTGGAGGAAATACTACCAGTGAAAGAGACCCCTTTGGAATTGTAGAACCTTGTTGGAATAACTGTTCACCTGATAATGATTGTGGTAATCAAGGAGAACAAAGCGGTGAATTTGATGAGAACAATCAATGCTTTGACAACAACATTAGAGATAGATTTGTAAACCCCGGTGACCGATTAGCTGGTCTATTGGGTGTTATGGATATTGCTACCACCACTGAGTACTCCATTCTTAATGAAGCAGGTGCTCAACCTTTACACGCTCATGGATTTAATCAATACCGAATAGGTATGTACAACGTATTGGGCAATGGCGATTGGGGTGGTTTTACTAATGGGGCTGACTTTCCTGCTTCTCAAGAACTTATAGAAGCAGTTGGACCGGGCACAAATGGAATTAACAACGGTCGTATAACTCTTAACCGAGCAGGATTAAGGGCTACCACTATGCAAGAGGGTAGACCCTGCGACGGCTGGCAAACCTTGGTTGACAGATTAAATTACCCGCGAACTCCTGAAGGTCAGGACATATTTAGATATGGCCTTGAATCAGAAAGCTATCCTTTAGGAAAGGGAACTGATCGCTTGGATGATAGCGGGAATCCTTTGCCTCACTGCACTTACTCTGATCTCCACATTTATGTCAGTGGGGGTCCTGCTACCAAAATCCAACAGGATAACGCTCAAAGTTCTAACGGACAGCACGATACATTTGAAAGAACTAGAAGGCTAAGTTACATCTTTACCAAAGAGTGCAGCGGAAACTGGTATTCTGTTGATGCAGGAAGTGTGTACCACAACGCCAATGGTTGCGCTAAAAGACCTGCCCTCGAAGGTGGCGATATTGGGATTACCTTTTTTCAATGAGCAATAAGACATACGATTTACCCGTAAGAATTTTTGTAGATAAACGACCCTACATCTTCAAAGTCAAGGTAAATGAAACTAAGATGACAGCAGAGGTCACAACTGCAATTGAGCCTGTAGATACTCAGGTTAGGGGCCTTGGCGATGTCGTGTCCAAAGCGGCTAAATCTGTAGGAGTTGAGAAAAAGAAAGGCTGCGGGTGTGCTCGTCGCCAGAAAATCTTGAACGACATGGTCCCATTGAAACCAGAAAGCAAGGTAGTCAAAGGCTTTGAAAAGGTCTTAGGTATCTTTGGTAAATCAAAATGAACGAACGCCAAACTCAATGGACCTATGATCTCAATCAGTCAGGGCAGGACAAAAGTCGCCCTCGAGTGTTTACTCCCCCCAACAAGTCTTTCGAGGTTGTGGGTGCTGATGGCAATATGGATGGTGGCTTTCGTCCTATCTCTGGATTCAAAGAGGTAGCCAAGCTGGACTACCGAGTTAGCTCAGGGGCCTCTTCTACTTACCAGTTCACTCAAGCTTCCCATGTCATTGACTTCTTCCCAGTCAATTTTAAGATCCAAGGTGCTAGCTCTGAGGGCTACGGTTACGGGTACGTGTACCGTGTTACTGAAACAGGTAAGACTACTTCAGTATTCATTGAGTACTACGACTCTCTTTTGGATAAGTGGGTCAGCTTTGGCGGTAACGGGATTGCAGGTCTTACCGCTTCGGATAAAAGGATTCAGTACGCAGACGATCCTACCGACGAAACATTTAGAAACACAGGCGCAAAAGCTTCTGGTCTAGTTACGTTTACAGGTCTTCCTACTGACGGACAAACAATCGTTATTGTCAACGCAGCAGGTGGTTCAACAACCTTGACTGCTGAGGATAGTTTGTCAGCAGGTGCTCATTCAGGATCTACATTTTCAGTAAACACAGGAGGATCTACTGCGAATGTAGCTACTGCACTTGCAGGTTGTATCAACGGATTGACTGGTGGCAGCGACCCCGGCATTACAGCAACAGTCACAAACAGTACGTCAGTCACACTCCAGCAAGATACGTTTGCTCTATCAGGCAATACGACCATCACCAACAACTTGTCTAACTCCTCAAAGACTGACTTCAGTGGGGGTAAGGACAAATCTACCTGCTTGATTACAGACAGGTTTACAGATGCAAATGCACAGATGAGTGTGTCTGTCTGGGGCAAATACATCTATGTATTCTGCGAAGGACAAAACCCTGTTGTTGCTTACGTTAATGAATCAGGGTACTTGGAAACACTTGGGTCTGTTTCAACAAGCAGTTTCCCCGGAGCAGGCAGACAGCCTCAGCTTGTCAAAAACTTTTGCGACACAAACCTCACTGACAGTGGGGGCGGAACCTTTGTTGCAACAGACATAGGCACAAGAGACAGTAGTGAAACTGTTGGTGACATTGCCCACACCGTTCTTGCTACTGATGTCAGCGGGTCTAAAAAGTTTCCTGCGGTAGCTAGAATTGTAGGAGTCACAAGCACCGTAGATGTAGAAGCTATTGACTATGGTGACGAAGATAGTTACCAAAACGTAGCCCTTGACTCAGACGGTAACGTAGCACCGGCAGTAGAAGCAAACGATAAAGCCCATGCTTTTGAGCCGGGCGACTACGCATTTGCTTACTTTCTTTACAACAGCAAGACAGGAAGAAAAACTCAGCTTTCTCAAATCTGCGAAGCAAAGAAAGATGGCAGTCCTTCTGACTTCAACAGCACTACAACCAAACTAAAAATTTGTTTGGACATTAGATACAACTCAGATCTATACGACCAAGCATTTGTCTACAGGTCAGTAAAAACTCAGAGTGCTGGTGGTTCTTATATTGCGGGCATCCTGCACTTAGACAACATTATTAACCTTGAAGAGTGGCACGTTAAGAATGACCAGTCAACTGGTGTAGGTCTAGACATTGCAAGCGCAACAGGTGCTAGAACTGCTGTGTACTGGTATCAGTTGAGTGATGCTTCCTTGGTTTATCAAGACATTCACATGGACAAAGCTATCCATGATGAAAGAATGCCCAAGGGTGGTTCGTCAATTTTCTACGAAGGTTCCATGGTTGTCAGCAACATTGACGGCAGTGAAGCTGGCGCTCTTGGTATAGCAGGATCTCGTGGTTCAATAAATCGAGTAGGCGATGCTGACCGTGGTCTTGGAGAAACTAGGTGGTCCTCAATCTTTGAGGTATCTCCTGAGTTGTTTCCTCCTACCAACAGGTATCTTCCGCCTACCCCAACAAACAGTATTGAGTCATTCTTCAAGGTAGGTCCTACCCTGATGGGTCTGTCTCGGGACAGGGTGTACTACCTTCTAAAGGACGGCTTGTTCTTTAGAATGCAGGAAGCTCATCAAGGGTATGGCATAGTCAACCCCAAGGCAGGTGACTCGATTGGTCCCTTGGCTTATTACATCACAACTCGAGGGGTCAAGGCAATTCACCCCAACTCACGGATTGATGATGTCGATGGTCTGAACAAGTTGATTGTTGAAGACTGGCGAGACAACCACGATGTTCTTCAGGTAGCCTACGATCCTACCCAGCTTGCCCTGTACATCCACAACCCCACGCTTGAACAGACAGCGGTGATGTGGTTCAACACAGGCAAGATTACCGAGATCCATGATACTTCCTTTGACCATTGCTCTCGAGGTGTCTGGTCCTCAGACCTGACTGACCCCACCAAAAAGCTGGAAGAACGTGCCATCTGGTTGATGAACAACCCCGACTTGACTCACGGGAGTATCTCGAGCGATTACAGACCGGGTGTTTATATCCTCGACAACCAAAGAAAAACGATTACTGATTCTGGCAAGGGCATGGTTCGCCAGATCCAACACTCAGCAACTACTCCCTACGGGTCAATTTCTTCAGCAAGTAGCTCCGACAACTACATCCAGTTTTCTAGTGCAGGCATAGTTACAGCAGACCAGTTGGGTTGCTACGTTTATATAACCAATCAAGTTATCCTTGGAGCAGACCAAGCAAGCTCAGTGGGGGGTAAGTTTAAGGTCACGGCTGTAGACACAGGCAATAAAAGACTTTACATGTCCGCGAGTGACTACGCTTCTGCTGGTCCCTTGTCGGGTCAATCCGTATCTATCTCGCCTGTGTTGTTCCGAGTAGTTGGTGCTCCGATTACCAGTAATCCCCCCACGCCTGATCGTCCTACTGGAGGCAACAACCTGTTTAGGGTTAAGCAGGTATCTTCTTTGGGTGCCGTTTTCTCGAATGTAAGTTTCAACCATACATCTACGGCACCTCTGTTCTGGAGGGGTTTGGTCTTCGAGGGGGAAGATACAGATGTCAAGAGCTACGCCATGCCCCTAGACAGGAATGACTCAACAATCATTTCCATCAAGAATGGCGAATCGGACAACTGGGCAGCATTCTCCAATCCAACCACGACTACGGTCAAGGGTCGCCACGGGGTGCAAGGGTTTTCTTTGTCTCCGGGGTTGGAAATTTTCTGTGTTGATGTAGACTATAGGCTGTTGCAAATGCAGGTCAAAGGCGTTATTAGAGCCACCAATCGGACGGAGATCGGTTCATGAGTAGTTTCCCCAGCGGATATGACGATTTG
>Ga0070747_1000313_pt1 | contig 24847 bp, 22 predicted proteins | sample VirMetDEL_Mar_31_FD_77321 | JGI IMG/M metagenome (GOLD analysis project Ga0070747, IMG submission 77321) | Aqueous microbial communities from the Delaware River and Bay under freshwater to marine salinity gradient to study organic matter... | ecosystem: Environmental > Aquatic > Marine > Coastal... | reverse complement strand
TACCAGAAATGGAAGTTGGTCGTGCTTACCCGAACCATAAACGGAAGTGGGTCGTGCTGACCAGAACCAGAAACGGAAACGGAAACGGAAACGGAAGGGGGTCAGATTCTGCGAACCAGAACCCGCATACCCGGCATGTAAAAACAGCAGGCCACTTGAGCCTCGACTTCAGTTACAAGATCACATGCTTAAAAAAATCCTTCGACATCTTCAGGTCGCCCGCACAAAATCTGCTCTTCACAGCCTTGACGACAAGATGCTCAAGGACATCGGTTTGACACGCGGGGAGATCGACTATATCTCTAGGGGATGAAATACCCCCGCTGGAGCTACGTCATAATATGGGGATTTGTCCTCTTGGCCCTAATAAGCCAACTAAGGTAGTGGTGCCGGCAGCAGGCTTCGAACCCGCGACCCCCTGATTACAAGTCAGGTGCTCTACCATCTGAGCTATGCCGGCATAGGCTCGTCTTAGACGAACCAGATCCTAGGGTCAACGCCGTCGCTTGGCACGGATTATATCCCTTTTGACCTTAGCATGGGCGTCGGACCACACCGCTACATTGTCGGTACGTTCACAACTGTGACGGAGGTGTAGAATGCCTCTTGGACGCCCATCGCGTTCGTCTCGAACTGGAGGTGGAAGTCCATCTCGGACTGCATCTCCCGCATACGCTGCCGGAAGACCCTCGAACCAACAGGCTTCGCACCCCCCGGCCCGAAGCAGAAACTCCAATACTCTTTGTACAGCTTGTTCTCTGAGATGCGGCTCAATGGTTTCTCGGAAGAATCCTCCGGATCCGCTGGAACCACCCGAACCGTCGGGGACTCCTGCATAAAAAAACGTACGGAATTGTTCTCCTGTGCCACCTCCCGGACCAATTGGGTGTGTGAGGCTGGAAGGGTATATTCGTTCTGCTGCTGTAGACGCTCCATAGCCTGAACCGCCCAGGCTACGATCGCCTCCCGTTCTTCTGCGACGATGATGTCTCCGATGTCTGTCCGACGCTTCTCTGGTGGGACGGGCTTATTGAACTCGAGAATCAACCAGCGGCGATTGAAGCCCTCAGAGGTATCTTCGGTTTTTGGGGTGTGGTTCGAAGCGAACCAGTGGGTGCAGACAGGCCGAAACTCGAAAATCTGCATACCCTTCTGTTGACCGGACATGGACGCGCCGTCGACGATATCTTTGAACTTCTGTCCATCGATCTTCTTCTTTTCGCTCAACTCTCCGCAGACGTTGATCAGCTTTTCGTGCATGCGAGTTGGCAGGAATTTGTCACCCCAGTCGTTTGGGGGGACGTAACACTTGGCATCGTCGGGAACCAACGACTGAGCGATCAGAAGAAGCTGACTTTTACCACTCTTGGCCACCCCCTGACACAGGATAACCCGTTGGTATCGGGGGCCGAGCCCAAACAAAGTCACACACAGCGCTTCCTGTAGCGCGTCCTTCTTCGACTGGTAATCGGGATCGTGACCCCAGCAGTCGTCGAGGAAGTTGAAGAAATGTGGGGAGTTCCCCGCCTGGTCGGGCATGTACCGAAAGGGGAGTGTGTAGGTCATGCCAAAGTCAGGGAGGTGCTCGCGCAACTTAAGGTTTTCATCCAGAAACCCGTTGGCAAAGTTGACCCCTTTGAGGTCGAGAGTCTTGATCCCATGCGTGGCGATGTTCATGAGGGTGGCATAGATCCCCCGGTGGTCCGAATGGCGACGACCCGCAGCCAACTGACCATAATCCTGCGAAATCCGGGCCATCACCTCCTCCATCGGGATCGGTTCCCAATGAGATCCCTTGTATTGCCAGAGTTCAGAGCCAAAACGACGGACTTCATTGACCTGTTCTAGGTCGGTGAGCACTGCTTGGGCGATCTCATTGTGATCGGCGCCCTCGATACCGTGCTGACGTAGTTCGCGAACACGGGCCTTCAAAGTGGGCACTCGAAGGTTCATTCCCGAGGTATCGGCGATATATTGGAGCAAACGCCCTTCTTCGAGTGATGTCAGGTTGGTGGAGCGTGAAATACGGTCCAAAACCACGTCAATTGTCCGCAATCGGCCGTTACTTTGCTCTGGATGACGCTCAAATTCCTCCACGAGGAACTTTTGCATCTCCTCAAAGGACCATTCTTCATGCTCTCGATCGAATTGGAGACCCAAAGCCTCCTTATCCTCGAGGGTGAGACCATCGTCCCATCCCTCTGGGAGCTGTTTGTTCTTATCGATCACGTCCCGATGGAGGAATTTGATCAGGTTATCGACGTGTTTTTCAACGTCCATTCCATCCCCGGCCACGGATTCAACAAAATCAATGCTGACTGCCCGCAACATTCCTATGGCATCTTTCAGTGATCGCTCACCCCGCATCACAGCAAAGGCGAACAGACCAGCATGCTGGGTCAGAGTGGTGTCCCGGGATCCCAGTGAGACATAATCGGTCACCCGGCTGGAGCCGGAAAGGCTCAACTCGACACCATGCTCTTTCAGGGCACCCCGAAGGATGTTCTCAATCTGGGGATCGAGAACAGGCAGCTGGTCCACGACGGAAAGCAAGTCACAGTTGGCCTTGTAGGGCATCTGAGTTTTGGGATGGATCGAAGGAGGCAGCACCACCTGGGTACGCTCGCTGAGCAGTTCGGCGATGCTTTCCCCGGAGGCGGATTTCAGACGGAAAGTCTTCAATCCGCTGTAACGGAAAGCAAGGACCATACCCTTCTGGCCTACTCGACGCCAAGGGGACTCGGGGACCAGTGATTGGATCAGAGCGACGACCCCCTCGTCTTCACTGTCGATGTCGAGCATGCACATACCAGATTGCTGGCCCAACACGATGCCGATGTTGCCCTGAGAACAGGAGTGGATCCAATCCGCCTGCTGGTCTGGCTGCACTGGTTTGTCGTGATACTGGGACCAGTCCATCGGAACCGGGCGTTTCTCCCGTTCGTAAAGGGGAATGACTGGCATGCCTGCGGCAAAATAGGTGGGGGCGGTGTTGGCAAAAATGGGGATGTTCAAAGTGGAGTCTCCGGGGTGATGGCCTCTTTGAGACGGTCAATGATGTTAGTGCGTTGAGCAGCGCTCAATTCGTCCTCCATGATCGTCAAAACGGTGGTGTGAAAATGGTGGATGGCTTTCAGGTTGGCGGTACGTTCCTGAATGGCGACGATCTTTTCCAGCAGGGAGGTAGCGGTACGAAAATAGGCCATCTTCTCCGAGTTATCTTTGTGATCGAGAATCTTGCCCGCGTCGGTAAGAGCCTTGAACAGGGACCGGCTTTCCTTCTCGAGGAGATCCCATTTGTCCAACCCTTCGAAGTCAATTTCCTCCGCTTCGTCTTCCATCGTGGAACCAATCCCGGTGAACTTCTCAAGGACCGCGATCTCGTCAGGACTATATGGGCTTTGCTGGAGGAACTCTGGATCCTCAGCCAAGCGCTGCAGGATGACGTCGAGGGCAAATGTGGTGCCCTCAGGAAGAGAGGGGTAGAAGACGCTCATGTGGGATGCTCCGGGTTAGGGTAAAAGTGACATAGAGGGTTTTACCTGAGAGGGGAAGTAATCCTTTTCGTCTATTTCGGGAAATCAAAGTCAACTTGATTGGTGACTGTAGACGGGGTAATGGTTCAGGGCAGACCACTTTTGGAGAATTCAGGTGTCCAACCCCTACCTCGCGGAACTCGTTCGACGGATCGAAGCCCGCTATAATATCGACAGCGAGGACATGGCCCTCGGAGACTGGATCTGCCAAAACACGACATTGCGGGGGAGACCTTTCTCGTTTGACCGGTATCCCTTCCAGCAAAAGATTGCGGATGACCTGCATCCCAACCTCGACTGCATCAAGCCTTCACAGGTGGGACTGTCCGAAATTCAGATCCGAAAGTCGTTGGGGTTCATCGCCCGAAACCGAGGCACGACGCTGATCTTCACGATGCCCAATGAGAAGATGTTCAAGCGGATGTCGACCACCCGGATCCGGCCATTGGTCGAGGAGGAGAAGGCATTTAATCTTGAAACCCGCACAGGTGAGAAGCCAACGCGCTCAATGGGTCTCTACCAGGTAGGCACGAGTTTCATGTTTGTGACCGGTGCAACGGAGGGGGATGCCACCTCAATCTCGGCCGATGTGGTGATGAATGACGAGATCGATCTGACCGATCAACAGATGCTGGCCCTCTTCAACTCTCGTCTGCAGAACTCTGACTGGAAGATGAACCAACGATTTTCGACCCCGACGTTCTCCAACTTTGGTGTCGACAAAGGGTATCTCGCCTCTGATCAGCACGTCTATCTCTGCAAATGTGTCGCCTGCAACCACTGGAATGACCCGATCTTCCGGCCACAGTTTGTTTGCATCCCGGGCCTCTCAGATGACATCAACGATCTGACCGAGATCGACACCGATCAGATCGACAAAGGTAAGATCGACTTGATGAACTCGTATGCGAAATGCGAGAAATGCCACGCACCTCTCCCTCTTGGGGACACTGCGATGCGGGAATGGATCCCGAAGTATCCCTCGAGGAGCCACCACCGAGGGTACCGCGTTTCCCCTTTCTCGACTGACCGGTTGTCGGTGGAGTACATCGTCACCCAGCTGCTCAAATACAGAGCCCGGGACTTTCTCAGGGGCTGGCGGAATACTGTGCTGGGGGAAGCAGATGCCGCGGGCAATGGCCGGCTCTCTGACGCGGACATTGAAGCCTGTTTCACTCCGCAGATGGAGATCCCCAAGATCGACAAGACGAAACCCACCTGGGTGGGAATTGACGTCGGACAAGTCTGTCATGTTGTTGTAGGACAAGGGAACGGGGTCGAGAACCTTGAGATCGTTCGCTTCGCGGTGGTACCAATCAAGGAGCTGAACAATCACGTCGAAGAGATCCTTGCGTCCTACAACGTGATCGGGGGAGCTTGCGACCGATTTCCCTACACTCCAAATGCTGACGACATCTGGGAGCTTTCAAAGGGAAAGATCCTTCCTGTGGAATACCGAGGACAGAAAACTGTCAATCTGGTGAAGGACCAACTCAGTGAGGAGGTCACTCACGCCCAAGCCAACCGAACACAGGCTATCGACATTGTAGCAGCGGCGATAAGACGGAAGTGGTGGCGGTTCTCTGGCTATGGAAACCAGAAAACTATGATTAGCGACCACCTGAAGGATATGGTCAGGGACGAAAATCCGGAGACCGAAGCTAAGTGGGTCAAGCTGACGGGCAACGACCACTACTTTCACGCGGGAGTTTTCCTAGCTCTCGGAATCAAGTTGAAAGAAAATCAACGGGGGCTCTTCGATGACCCCCGCTCCGTGGTTGCGATCGCAGGAGCGTCTGTAGGGGGACAGTCGTCTAACCTTTTTGGCAAACAAAAGATCACCCCCGGGGGGCTTGTATAGTCTCGAATGCAGTTTTACTAGAAGCCCCCTAGTCGTTGGGTAGTCCCCTCTGGTATATGTCAAGTCAAACCTATAGGATGTTTGAATGGCTGGCCCTCTAAGCAAACTCATGAAAGTGGTGTTTCCGAAACGCGTCAATCCAAAGGGGCAGGCGCAGACGAACACTTATGCAGCTGATCGGACGGATCAGGTTCTTTCAGCCCCCACCTATCGGGACCACCTGGCGGATCTTTTCACGTCTCGGGTATCGGACGACAGCCGTACCCTTCTGAAGACACTGTTCGTTCACGATCCGGATGTCTCAGCTGCGGTGAACGCCTTTTTGACCGTCGCTGATACGGAGCCGCTCTTTATCGTCAAGGACCGAGATGGGAAACTGGACCGTAAAGGGCAAATCGCCCTGAATGAGATCCTCGCATCCCTGACCACCCGCTTCGATTACTCGAAGGGGTTTATGATGAAGCCCTCGATCCGGGCGCTCTCTGAAAACCTTCGGTACATGCTCCTGCTGCGAGGTGGCATCGGCGCCGAACTGGTGTTTGACAAGACGCAGGCTCCAGTGGAAGTACGGCATGTGGATACGGCTACACTGGAGTGGTTCGAAACTGAGCCCAATCACTTTGTGCCTCAGCAACGCGCGCCAACCTCAAACGAAGAGATCAGTCTGGACATCCCGACGTTCTTTGTCAGCTTCTTCCGGCGGGATCCCACCTCGATCCACACCTATTCCCCGTTTGTCAGCGCGATCAACACCGTCGCTGCCCGACAACAGGTGATCAACGACCTCTACCGGATCATGAAGACAACTGGCTTCCCTCGGATCGAAGCCACGGTATTGGAAGAAGTGCTGTTGAAAAACGCTCCAGCGGATATCCAGTCCGATGGTCAAAAGCAGCGGACATTCATCGAGCAGGAGATCAGCCGGGTTCAAGCGGCTCTTGGAAGTCTGCAGGCTGATCAAGCCGTGGTTCACACCAACTCCGTTGACATGAATGTCTTCAATGACAAGAACCCCTCCAACGGGATGGACATCGACAGCATCATCAATGCCCTGAATGCGATGAACCAAGCGGGCCTACGCTCTATGGCCACCATCCTGGGTCGGGGCGAGAGCGGGGTCAACACCGCCTCCGTCGAGGCGCGAATCTTCTCGATGCATGCCGAAGCGTTGAATGAGCCGGTGGCTGAGATGTGGGCGCAGATGCTCACCATGGCCCTGCGTGTGGTTCTGAAATCGGAGAGCCAGGTTCACTGCCGGTTCCGCTCGGTGGAGTTGCGACCACAGACAGAACTCGAACCACAGCTGACCATGCGCGCCGCCAGACTGAAAGCCGATCTCTCGCTGGGTCTTATCAGCGACGATGAATATCATCTCGAGATGTATGGCCGGATGCGACCTAATGATGCCCCGGAGCTTTCAGGCACGGGCTTCATGGAACAGAAGTCTGTGGTGGTGGAAGAAGAGAAAGTCAGTCCCAACGCGGATCCCCTCGGAAAGGGTCTGACCCCTTCGGGCAGTGACGCAGCCAAAGGTGACAATGTCAAAAATGAGCCGGCCTAATGGTTCTCTGGAAAATGCTCAGAACCCTAAGTACCCCGGGGGAGCAGTCCTCCTGGTACGGTTGGGGGGCTAATCAGGGCACCCACATCTTACTTGGGATGTGGGGAGCCTCACTTTTTCTCTGGACTGCTCCCTACGCCCCAATCCTTGTCGCGCTCTTCTACCTCGTTGTGAAAGAGGGGGGAGATTACTTTTTGCGGGGTGGCAGTCTGAAGGACGGACTGGTTGATTCAGTGTTTTTTGGATGCGGGGCTCTCTCTCAGATGATCCTACCCGTCAGTCTCTTTTGGAATCCCGTAGTTTTAACCGGACTGGTTCTTCTAGTGGCCATCGGTAGTTTACTGCGGGCCCGGAAGGAATATCGTAAATTCTGAAATGGACCCATTGCTTTGACTTCGCGTTCTCCTGTATCTTTCGGATCAACGCACCAAGTCAACTTTGTGAACCAATCGGATGACACGCCAAAAACAAGTAGAGATCACTGACGAGATTGTCGCCCAAATCGAACACGTGACTAAAACCACGATCGATCGGGACAATATCGTCGTATTCGAAGCAGCCGCGCTGTCCACCAAGCCGTTGCACAAACCTGGCTCGATTTATCATGACGCTCGCCCGACACGAGGCATGCTTCAGGCAATGGCCGAGGCGCTGAACAGCGGCGAAGAGAGCGTTCCCCTACACACTCTGCACCTACAGGGGGGGGAGATTCCGAAGGGTCGCGTCTTTCGAGCGGGATTACACGACGAGATCGACGGGACGGTCACGCTAAAGGCAATGTTTTATCTGCCGCTGGCGGAAAAAGATCTGATCCAGAAGATCAATCTCGCGATCTTGGACGAAGTCTCTGTCGGCGTGAAGGCGAAGCAAGCCCTGTGTTCGAAGTGTGGCTTTGATTACTTCGGCGCGGACGCGGACTTTACCAACCTCTGGGAAAAGACCTGCGCGAATGGCCACACTTTGGGTGAGGACGACACGCACCTGAAGCTTGAGGGGCTGGACAAGTGGATGGAGCTTTCGCTCGTGTCCCGAGGCGCCTCCTCCCAACCCAAAATTCTGAGCCGCACGAAGCAGCTCATCACCAAAGACGAGTACGACCGAATGGCTGCTGACGGTACGCCCCTTGAGGCTCTCGTCCTGTTCACCGCAACTATGATGGAGAGCCCTGTGTCAAAAACCCCTGAAGAGCTGGCGGCTGAAGCTGCCACTGCTGAAGCTGAAGCTGCCACCCTTGAAGCCGCCGCTGCTGAAGCACCGGCATTCGATGCACAAACCGCGATCGAAGCCCTGCAAACCCAGCTGGCCCCTATGATCGCGAAATTTACTGCTGACAACGAATCTGAACCCTCGGCTGAGCCGACGGTCGAGTCGTTGACCACCGAACTCGAAGCTACCCAGGCAGAGCTCGCGGAGCTCAAACTGGAGAAAGCTGCTGAGGAAGATCCAGTCGAACCTGTTGCTCCTGCTGCCGTGGTTATTCCCGTCGGTGGAGTTGCCGCCTCGGCTGTCGAAGATGCGTCGAAGGGGGACCAACCAATCCTCCAAGCCTCGGCGTTTAAGACCAAACGCAATCGCTGAACGAGGAGTAGACACACATGGCGATCATCGGTCAGGGCATTTCCCTTCGGGGCATGACCCACGAAAAATTTCACTATCCCTTTTACCTCGCCAGCGGGATCACGATCGCCGATGTCGGTAAAGCTGTTGCACTCGACAGCTCGGCAGCGAACACTGTGAAACTGACTGGCGCCGACGAACAGGTCATTGGCCAACTCGTCTCGTTTGAAGATCGCGGAGTTGAGGGCGTCCTGGTGGGCACCGTTTCTCTCCGAGGTGGTTTCAAATTCACCGGTGAAGGCGTCATCGCCGTTGGTGATACCGTCGTGGGATCAGCCACAGCTGGAACGGTCAAGGTTGCTGCGGCAGTCGATCATTCCGACAATATGGTCGTCGAAATCGACGGCACAAACATCACCATCGTACGCTAAGGGAGGACCATAGCAATGACTGCACATTTCGATCTCACGCGTGTCCCTCGGCAACCTGTCGAGACGGTGGTTGGCAATCTGAAAGCCACCAGCCGGCACGATTCGACTGAAGCCGCCGCGACACTCATTCGTCAAGCCCGCGACGTCGGCCTGAACCTGCGCGACTATCTGACCCTCGCCGTCGATCCACGTCAAGGGGATCACAAGGAAGCCCATGCTGAGCTGAATGGCTATGAAGCAACTCTGGCTTTTCTGAACCTGCCGCATCACAACGATCTGGAACAAGGCGTCCTGCTGCAGGCTGCGTCGGAGACCTTCCAGACCTTCCCCGGTACCCGGGCGTTGTTCCCTGAAGTTGTCGATGACATGCTGCGCTGGCAGGATCGTCAAGAACAGCTGGAATCCACCGCCGCCATGGTCGGCCAATCGCGCACAATCGCGGGTACCGAAATGGTGTCGACCATCGTGGACGACGACTCCGACGAACGTGGCACGTTTATCGTCCCGGAACTGGCGAACATCCCCGTTCGTACAATCCGGACGAGCGAAACCGCTGTGAAGATGTTCAAGCATGGCTCTGCCTATCGGACTTCCTACGAGTTCAGCCGGCGCGCTTCCCTGGACATCCTGACACCGTTCGCTGCACGTGTTGCCCGTCAACTGGAGATCTCCAAAGTCGCTGCGGCCACTTCGGTTCTGATCAACGGCGATGGTGTGAACGCTGCGGCCCCACTCGTGGCGATGACCACGTACGGCGCGGACTTCACTGGCACCCTGTCTCTGAAGGACAACTATCGCGCCCTTGCGAAGTTCCTGATGACACGCGCAAAAGCGGGCAATCCGGTGGACACCCTGATCGGCAACTTCGACACCTTTGTCGAGTTGATGTTCATGTTCATGCCGACGCTGAACAACAAAGATGGTGCTGACGCCGCTGCTATGTCGGCCATCGGTGGTCCCCAGCTGCAGCTGCCAATCATGGGCGGCACCGTGAAGTTCGGCTTCAGCTCTGCCATGCCGGCCGATCGACTGATGGCTTTCTCAAAGGGTGAAACCTTGGAAGAGCTGGTCGAGGCGGGTTCGAGCATCGCTGAGAACGAGCGTTCGGTTACCAACCAAGCGCTGACGTATGTCCGCTCCGAGGTCACGGGCTACAAGCTCTCCTTCGGTGACACCCGGACGCTGCTGAACACCGCTGGCTAATTCGTCACCGGATTGAATGATAGAGGCCCGCCCCGTCCGGGCGGGCCTTTCTTTTTCCAAGGAACCCCCATGAAAACCATCGCAAAAACCACGACCCCCATCATGCTGATCGACCCAGTTTCAAGGGACACCCTCGAGCAGGAACCGTCGCTTGTCACGTGGTCATACTTCTTCGAAGAGCGGACGGGCAGAGGCCAGATCAAAGTACTGGCCTCGGGTTTGCCGGATTCTGCAGGCGCAGACGAATTCAAGGCCTTCCTGGCTGAAGCTGGGAATGAAGATCTGGCTGTCGCAGCCTTTACCTCGACCTTTGCCGATGCCGAAGCCAAGGCCGAAGCCGAAGCCGAAGCCAAGGCGAAGGCCGAAGCCAAAGCCAAAGCCAAGGCTCAGACAAAACCACCCGCCAAAGCTGCGGACAAGGGGTAATCAACGATGTGGGGCACCGCAGATGAAGACTATCAGTTTCTGATCAACTACGAGGTCGAGGGGGAATTCGTAATCCCCTCAAGCGCACTGGCGACGGTGCGGGATTCGGACGGAGTTGCGATCACTGGTCTTCTGGACGTGGTGCTCGACGTCACATCCACCTCCACGACGTTGACCATTCCCGCCTCCGACAATGCGGTCGAGGTGGGAAAATCCCATGATGTTCGTTTTGTGGTGGTGACCTTTTTCTATGGCGGCGCCCAATATCAGGTACAAAAGTTCTACCGGCTCACCCCGTTCATTCCGATGACGGTTACACCGGAGGATGCCCGTCGGGAGATCGGCCTCGATCGCTCAGAACTACCAGATGCGGATATCGACCTCTTAGGGGCCTACTTCAAACTGGCGGCTGACCGGGGCGCGACTTTCACCGACGCGATGACAGACGGTACCGAGAAAGCCCTCGCCGCCAACCAGGCTATAGCCGTGATGGCGCTCTTGGCACTGGTCAACAGCTTGCAGTTTCGAGCTGCGATCAAGTTGAAATCCGAGAACTCGGCCTTCGAGCGGATGAACGAGTTCGACATCGGTTTGATCCGCACCCGACTGGGTCAACGTCTTACCAGTTTACTGGACGTGGTGGAAGAAACTGTGGACACCGGCAGGCCCTCATTTGTGGTGACCGCCCCAACGGATGTCATTACAGGGGAATAATATGCGTCGTCCAATTCGCGATTGCTTTGCTATCACTTTCCGCACTGCGGCAGGGCACAAGTTTCGGGGGGAGTTCGGGGATCCAAACTCGTATCCACGACCTCGGAAGGAGCTGCAAAATCTTCCGCATCGCTCCCTGACTACAGGACGAGCAGCACTGGCCACGGCCGGGGACCAAGTTACTACCTACGGGGTGGACTATCTACTTTGTGGTCAACACGTTCTAACGGAAGTCAAACTCTTCCTAGCCGTTCAGGTGAACACACAAGTGAAGTGGGAACGGGTAGGCACAGAGGTTGATCCAGTCACTAAGATGGATCGAGACACTGGACTCGTAATCCTGGCGGAAAGCCTCCCGGTGGCTCTCGAACCCCAAAGGGGAATTGAGGAAGAGGACTTCACGCAGACCAAAACTAGGATTTTCACCGCGGCGGCTGTGCAGCTAGGGGATTACCTCGACGGGATGAGAGTAACCCGGGTGGCTGACGTGTTGGGGCTGTTGATGGTGGAAGCAGCGTAATGGTTAGGGCTAACGAGGCCGTCTTCTCACTTGCGGATGAAGTCCTCGTGGAAGCGGTCATAAACACCGCCGGCCTATCTGCTGAGAGCTTTCGTCGGGAGTTGACGAAGTTTCTTCGAGATTACACTGCAGAGTTCTACTCTGACTGGGTAGTACCTGAGGGTATGGGGGGTGAAATAGCCTCCCCCCTAATTGGTACTGAGTGGGCCAATCTCTCTCCTGGCTATCGGGACTCTTCGAGAAAGGCTGGACGAAATGCCTTTTACGAATACTCAGGAGAGTTGAAAGAAAATCTTCTGGGCCGTAACCCGCTAACCGACTTTGGTAAACCCAACGTGAACTTGAATTCGAGCGGTCGAGGTGTCTCGGACCAGGTGTTCATCGATAAAGGGGGACGCCCTCAGTATCGCCGAGGGAGCGGGAGACAAGGGTTTGCTCCGTTCAGCGTGGCGTTTTCCCAGCTGGTTTTTTCAATGCAGATCGAGATGTTCCCCAAAATCCAAGGGAAGACGATGCGTAGTGTGATGACGTGGTTTCCCCTCTCTCTAAGGGTCAATGAATTCGGTCGAGGCAAGATGCGGGGTAAGACAATCAATCACCCTGCCCGCCCACTTATCCGCCCGTTCCTCGACTGGTACGGTACAACAAACCTGAGACTGTCTCTGTCAGAACGATTTGGAATTGAGGTCTAAAAATGAGTGGTTACAATCATTTCCGGAACATCCGGGCATCCCTGTTACGCTTCTGCAGCGATTTCAAGGAGGCTATGGCCCTCGAGGGGGAGACACTGGTGGCTGTCAATCTGGATGATTTCACTGACGAAAGCCAGTGGCCAAAAGATCAGGATTTCATCGGATTGTCAGAACTTCATATGGACATCGAGGAATTCTACTCCGTCCAGTGCATGCTGGCAGTTTCCACTGCACATGACAAAAACCTCGATCGTATGACGAAACTGATGCACCATCTACTCGACCGGGTTTTACCGAACAGTTGTATCCCAGTTTACGACGCGGATACCGGGGACGAAGTTGGAGCGCTGTTCGTAGGGAACGGGGTGCGGGTTGGATCTCCGTTGCCAACGAAGACCCAACCAATCCAACCGGTTGCACTCAGGCTTCTGTCGAATCTGACATCGATTGAATAACTTTCAGGTCTGACGTCACAGCGTCTTCGATCTGACGTTCCAGCATATACTGAATCTGACTGTTCCGTTTTCGACGTTCCACCAAACCCCGGGCCGTGATTTGGGCAACCAGCCCCCGGGGCAGTCGAACCGTAAAGGCTTGAAGGTCATCTTGGGAATTTGACATGTCGATTTCTCCTTTGACTTTGATACACCCCAATTAACCTATAAAAACCTTTGTGTCGACTGTGGTTCTGAAAGTATATTCGGAGTTGACACCCAGTCACATAATGGAGAATTTTGATATGTCCGGAAACGGCGAAGCACAAACCAGTACCTTCATGCTCGGCACCGCGACCGTCATGTTGGGCGCCACCACCGATCTGTTTGACCTGAACCCTGAAGATCACAGCATCGGCCTGGTGAAGAACTTCCGCACCACTGCTGAACCGGCCTACACGGAGCTGACGCAGGGCGTACGAAATCAAGTGGTCTACTCGGTCATGACCGGCAACGTTGTCAAAGCGTCGATGGAGGCGTTTGAGTATACCTCGAAAAACTTGGCGTATTCCCTCGGCTTGGAAGGCAGTGGAATGGCCGCGCAAACCGTGGCGACGACACTGACGGCAACGGCCAGTGTTTCTGACACTACCGTTACTGTTGATGATGAAACCGGCTTCGTGGCGGGGGACTATGTCCTGATCCAAGATGGAACCGGGGACAAGATCCATGTCCGTAAGCTGACAGTGGTTGGCGTGGGCCAGCTGGACTTTGCTCAGGCGTTGCCCAAGGCCCTGCCAATCGGGGCTACGGTGCGCAAGTCGAACGTCATCGGTATCGGCGCAAAGACCGAACAGCCGTTCCTGAGTGCAAAAGTTGTGGGCTCGCTCGCCGACGGCACTGAGATGGTTATCCTCTGCCCGAAGATCCGTATCACCAACGGTTTCTCCTTGGGCTTTACGACTGAAGGCTTCGACAACCTGCCGTACGAGTGGTCCTTCTTCGACCAGATCACCACCGATCCGCACTACGCGGAGTTCGAAGGCGAGCAGGCGAAGCTGCTGACCACGAAGTAAGTCAAAACTGCACCTTGATTAACCCTCCCGGTCGTTTTATTACGGTCGGGAGGTTTTTAATTTAGGGAAAGGCAGTAAATGACTAAGACCACAGAGATCGCTAAAGTCGAGGATATGTTGGAGATTACGATCGGGGGAAAACCGGTCGAGATCAAGATGACCTTCGGCCTGCTGAATGAACTGGCCCGTCGGGTCGGTGACATCGATGACGTGGCTCAGATCAGCTACGATCCCGACCTGCGTGAGGCAATGCTGGTCAGCCTGCTTTCTGGCCGGGATGCCAAGGGCAAAATCGTGGAAGAACTGTCCGTCTTCAATCTCGATATGACCACGGATGACGTGATGGAGCTCTTGGATTGGGCGGGGGCGCATGTCGCCGATTTTTTTCTGAGCTCGTTGACGAACGCGAAAACACTGGTCGACAGCCGAATGAAGAAGTTTCAGGCCTTGATGCCTACCTCACCTGGTGGGGTGGGCTAACTTTTCAGGACGCAGTCGTTATGGTTTTCGACTGCGTCCCCTCAGATATTCGACAAGTATACTGGCAATATACCCAAAATGACCTTAGAGTGCGGATACGTCTTTACTTGGGTCAGAGGCAGGCCGGAATCGTGCAATCGTACCAGACCCTAGCCAAGGTGGCGGGGGACCTGTTCAGCGATAACAAGCGACCATCGGCCGATACCGGTAACGCGGATATCCCCAAAACCCGAGACGAGGCTATTGCGCAATTTAGCAGCGTGTTTGGGAAAAAATGAGCGGAACTTCTGGCACTAAAACCCCTCGGATTGATCTTCGGCTGAGTCGGGAGTCCATTGCGGACGTCAAGACCTTTCGGGCTGAGTTAGAAAAAACTCAGCAGCGGGCCAGTGAGCTAAAGCAGGACCTCAAACAAACCACGGAAGTCTTGAAGGCCTTGAAGGCACGAGAGATTCAGATTGGTAAGGGGGGCACAGGAGCCTTCGTCGAGGGGTCAAGGTTTCGGGATGCTCGACGGGTCGCAGAAACCCAACGGTTAGCCACCAGCACAGCTCAGATGATTGAGTTGAATAAAACTCTTTTGGGGCTATCCCGACAGGGTTTAAAATTCTCGCAGGACAAGCTCAAGGTTCAGGATGCGCTGAATCTTAATCTTCGGACACAGGCTCGAACCCTCAACAGGTTAAACGATCTAGCGCAGGTCCAGAACAAGCTGGAGTCTGCCCGAATTCGCTTGGGGCTGGAAGCCGCGAACGGGAATACCTCTGCCGAACGCAGCGCCCGACGGATTGTGACCGTTCTCGAAAAGCGGGTCGAACTCCTTAAACAGGAAACCAAAGAACGAGCCCAGGCCGCACGTGAGGCAAAGAAACTCACGGATGCACAAGCCGGTGCCCGTGCTCGGAAGATGTCGATGGAACGTCTCTTCGGAGATGGTGGCGCCAGCCTTTTTGCTGTTCAGTCCGGGCTCATGGCCAACTATGCGGCTTTGAGTGCTGCTCAGTCGGGGGCTGTGTCGACCTTTAGTTTCACCGCCGATCTTGATGAAAGTTTGCGCAACCTGCAGGCCATCACGCGCACCACTGACACTGGTATGCAGGACCTTCGAGAGAGCTTGATCGGCGTTTCCGAGGCCACCAAGTTTACCGCCGTCGAAGTGTCGAATGCCGCCGTCACACTGGGTCAGGCCGGTCTGTCGGTGGAGCAGATTGAGGACGCGGTTGCGGCCGTCTCCCTCCTGGCCACGGCCACAGGAACTGATCTCGATCGGGCTGTTGATATTGCGACCTCCACTCTGGGGGTCTTCAATATGGAGAGCTCCCGGATGGGGGATGTGGCAAACGTGATGACCGAGGCAGTGAACAGCTCGAAGCTGAACATCGAAAAGCTCACCCTTGGCCTTCAGTATTCCGGTAACATTGCGGCCCAATCCGGTATCCAGTTTGAAGAGCTGACAGCTGCAATGGGTGCTATGGCGAACGCGGGCATCCGTTCAGGTTCCACCCTTGGTACTGGTATGCGGCAGATCCTGATCGCCCTGCAGAAGCCTTCTGGGGAGTTCAAGAACACTCTGCACCGTCTGGGTCTGTCGATGGAGGACGTGAATATCCGGACGAAGGGCCTGTACGGGGTTCTGAACAACTTGGAAAAAGCTGGTTTCACCGCCGGGGATGCCATTCGGTCATTTGAAGTTCGGGCGGCTGCGGCCTTCAACGCTCTCTCGACCAATAAAGATCAAATGCTCGATCTGGAAACTGCGTTTCGGGGAACCACTGCGTCCATCAAGGCCAACGAAACACAAATGCGCTCTTTCCGTAACCAAGGAAAACGACTGGGATCGGTCCTAGGGTCAGTTATGTCCATAGGATTTGAGCCAATGATCCTGCTCTTGCGCGATATGGCAAAAATGCTGGGGGATGTGGGGGAAAGGCTACGAGCCTACCCTAACATGTTGCGGGTAGTTGTGACTAGTGTGGCGACACTCGTTGCCGCCTGGGGCGCGTTCCGTATTGCATCTCTAGTCACGGGTTTGATCGCTCTGGCGGGAGGGTTACGCTGGGTGGGAGCGAGCGCCGCTATCGCAGCGGTGGGTACTCGAGCCTTCTGGATCGCCCTTGGACCTATTGGAGCGGCAGTTGGAGTTGCGGCCCTTGCCTTCTCCGCTTTCTCGAGAGAGACGGCCCTCGCCAATACCACCATGGACACCCAAGCTGCCACGCTTGAGCGAGCGACGGGGGTGGCTGAGAAGTACAGCGATCAGATCGCCGTGGTGAATGGTAAGATTGCTGAGTTGCGTGAACGCTCCGACACTCTCACCAGTGGTTCGGTTCAGCTACAGGCTGAAATTGAAAACGTTCGGTCTCAGTTTGTAGGGATGGGATACGACGTCACATCGACAGCCTCGACGGTGAACGGCCTGATTACAAACTTGGGTAATCTGCGTCGGGCCCTTTCCCGGAAGTTCATTATCTCCTTGGGAATTGAGGGTACTTCAATCGCGGGTCTGATCAATATTGTTAAGATCAATGCCAGCACTGCTCAAACAAATTTCACCAACCGGGATACAACTTCGGTACCAATGACCGGGGGACCACCAAAAATTATCACTCCCGTCGCTGATGTTGCTAGTGCTTTGTTGGGAGCCGCTGATTACGCTTCAACGACGACTGGGTTGAACAATGATCCAGTAGAATTGAAGTCGTATCAAGTTAAGGTCCTTGAGCAGATTGCAATACTAAATAATAACATTGCAAACGGAACTGCAACGTCGGCGGATGCTGGTAAAGTCACACATCTCACGACGTACAATGACTTCCTGAATAAACAAATTGAGTTTGCCTCTCAGTTACAGTCACTGGATAAGTCCCGTCTCTCGAATGCCAATGACCAGAGGATTGCCTCCCAACAAGCTGATCCAATCTACCAAGTGACGGATGATAAGATTGCGGCGTTGGAGAAACAATACCGTCAGGCTCGGGAAGACGCCCTACGCATTCCTAGAGGCCAACCACATCTGCGGGACACTCGCTTCGGTGCCCTGACGGGGGGGATGGACCAATCGCTCGACACGTTAGAGAGTGGGATGCAGGGGCTTCTCAGCAATGGTACTCAGTCGGAAGAGTCACTGGCCCCGCTGCTCAAGCGAATGGCGGAACTCCGGGGCGAAATGGAACGTACGGGGAGCGAGCTCTTCGACGATGGCGCCCCCCTGCGATAGGGTGCCGCCCAACGGGAAATTGCGGTTCTCAGCGCCCAGGTACAGACCTTGTCACAAGAGATCCGCAAGCCCGGAGCGGATCGGGATGCTCTGTTAATTCAAGGCCGCTCGCGCCTAGATAGCCTTGCCGACTGGCAGAAAAAGCAGGTCATTGCGGGGGTAGAGGATTACGACGCCTCCAATCCTCTGAACAACGACCCCGCTGTCATTGCACAGTTGGACGCGATCGATGCTCGTATCGTTGAGCAGAAGAAGCAACTGGAGAACATCGAGACCCGTAAGCAAGGTGGGGGTAGCGCCGGCCGACGTGACCCGTTCGAAAAGCGGGGCTTCAACACACTGATGGAGGGCTTCAAGGATCGCTTTGCTCGGGCGGAAGTTGGGATGGAAACGGGGTCCATCAACGGTCAAGCTGCAATGCAGCAGATGAAAATGGTGCTGGAGGAAGCTGAAAAAGCTCTGGGCATCCGGGCTGCAGAACTGGCCCAGCTGGAGAAGAAGCGCGAGCTAGGAACACTGGGTGTGGTCGAGCAACGTCGGGCAACCCAACTGGTTTCCGAAGAGAAGACGCTGCTGACGTTCATTCGTAAGACCCGGGAAGACATCCTGAAGGTCACGAAGGACATTGGCACTGAGCAGGTCAATCTGAACTCTCTGGTTCAAACTTGGGCCAGCAGCAACCTCAATCTGGGCAAGACCCTATCCAGTGGGATCACAAGTGCCCTTGGCTCAGCGCAAACTGCTCTGACCGGTTTCTTTCAGTCATGGTCGAATGGAACAAAAAAGGGTGGTGCCGCCTTCAAAGAGATGGGGATCAGTATTCTGAATTCGATCCACAAGATCTTTGCTGAGATGATGTCGGTCTATATCCTACAAAAGACACTGGGCTGGTTGTTCCCCGGAATGGATCTGGCGGGAATGGGCCTACCTACGATCAACCTGAAAGAGGGTGGGGTCGCTCGAAAAGCGGCACAAGGAGAAATCGTTCCGGGTAATCTGAATCGCGACAGTCAGCTCTACAGTCTCATGCCGGGTGAGGGAGTGCTGACGCGTTCCGCGGTTCAGGCAATTGGACAAGATGAAGTGCGCCGGCTGAACTCGATGGGAACGGCCGTCACATCTACAGGCACCCATATGGGAGTCGCTGCTGCGTCCAACAACCGAGGGGGTGGAATCGGCACCACCAACGTCTGGATCGTACCCCCTGAGCAACAACCGGTCCCGGGCCCGAACGACATCCTAGCGGTGCTGGCTGATGACATCGCCCGGGGTGGCACCACCAAGAAACTGATCAAGTCCGTTCAAATGGGAGCCATCTAATGGCGATCTTTCCAGCGAAGTATTTCACCTACTCCACCAAATACCCTGAGAGTGGAACTCGGGTGCAACTCGGGAGAAGCTATCAATTCGACACTCCCCCGGAAGCCCCGGATCAGCGGATTTTCGTGCTGAACCTACAGGGTATGAAGTACTTCCTCGACATCTCCAATGACATCGACCGGGTGTACGACCCGACGCGCAATCTGGCCTTTCTCGAGGACTTCTACAACACCCACAAACGGGCCACTGCATTCACACTGGAACATCCGGTTTATGGGGACGTCGTCTGCAAATTCAACCGACCACTCGAGATCCCTGAGGGAATCCAAGGTGGGGACGGACAGGTGCCGTCTTTTGAGATGGAGCTGATCGAACAACCATGAGAACTGATCTTCCTGCCAATATCACCGACACTCAGCATGACTTGGCTCCAGACAGCTTGGTCAAATTGTTCAAGCTGGAGCTTACCACTGGCCCCATTTTCCGGTTGTCCCCACAGATACAAGTGACCTGGCAAGGGGATCAATACGACGACGTGCCCTGTGTGTTGACCGAGGTTACGCAAGACGCGGATGGTAAGATGGCCCGCCCGAAGTTCACCTTTGCCAATCCCGGAGGGCTCTTCACAGCGGACATCTACAACGGCCAGCTCGACAACGCGACCCTGACGCGCTACCGGATCTTAAAGGCGGATCTGGACGCTGACAGGGATTTCAAGATCACCGAAAGCTTTCGGATTTCCCGGATCATGCAGCTGAACAATTCACTGGCCACGGTGGAACTGCGAGACGTTCTCGATGGACACCAGTTCAAGTTGCCGGCGAGAGCGTACTTCCCCCCGGAGTTCCCACATGTCAAGCTACGATAAACTCGTCGGACTGCCCTACGTCGATGGGAAGCAGGACTGCTACTCATGCGTCCGTCGGTACTACGAGTTGGAGTGGGGAGTTGAGCTCCCTAACCTCGCCCGCCCCGATCGGTTCTGGGAGGATCCTCATCTGGACCTCTACGGATTGTACGAGGGTTTCGGTTTTCAGCAGATTTTCGACCGTCCCTATAAGATCGGGGATGCACTTCTCATGCCCCTCCTGGCTCTCCAATCGAGCCACGCTGTGGTCATCGTGGATGACAACCAAATCCTACATCACCTCCCCAATCAGCTGAGCACACTGGAACCCCTGAGGCCCCGATGGGCCAGTCGGGGGACGATCCATCTTCGTCACCCGGCGGTGACGAAGACCCAAGAAGCCACACACAAATCCGTTCACCTACATGAGGTCCTCGATGCTGACGTTTTCCGAAATCCAGCAGTTCAAGAAGCAATTGACAGGGAACTGGCATCCCGACGTTGAACGCTGTGGGGTAATCAACCTTGAGCATCAGGTCCTCGAAGTCACGAACCATTCTGATACCCCTGAGCGAACGTTCACCTTCGTGATTGAAGACATTGAGGGGAACGTCGCCACATGGCATAGCCACCCAAGTGGCTCAGCCAATTTGTCGATAGATGACTACCGCTTTTTCCAGTCGTGGCCAAATCAAATGCATTTCATTATTTGCCAATCCGAAGTAAGATGTTATATCGTCTCCAATGGACTGGTGCATCTCATAGATGAAGAAAAAGATTATCCTCCACGGCCATCTGGCTGACAAATATCCACATCCTATCGAGGTCGAAGCGGCCACGGTTGCTGAGGCAATACAGTCGCTTGCCACCATCGAAGAGCTGACTCCTCCTGCGGGGCAACCCTGGCCGGTGACAGTTCAGGGGGTGGACAACGAAATTGCTCTTTTTTCCGAGACGTCGTTCGAGGAAATCCACGTCTATCCCCGCACTGGGGGCGCGAAGAAGGGGGGCCTGATGCAGGTCCTGCTTGGGATCACGCTGATTGCCCTAGCCGTGTTCAATCCGGCTTTCATCGGAACCTTAGGGCTCTCCCAAGGTCAGTTATACCTGGCCGGGGGATTGATGTTGTCTGGAGGTCTTCTCCAGCTGCTGGCTCCGACCCCCAGTGCCTCCGACGGAACTGAGAGTTCTCGATATCTCGGGGCCTCTGGGAACACCGTCAAAATCGGGACCCGGATCCCACTCGCGTATGGGAATGTGCTGCTCGAAGGGCATTACCTGTCGTTTGACGTGGATGCTGTCGCTCCCGCAGGAGACGCCGGATCAAATGGGGTAACCCCTATTGAGTTCGACAATCCCAAGTGGTGGTGGACCAACCCGGCGACGGGAGAACCGGAAGAAGTGACCGAGACCGTTGCGGGTACCAAGCCGGCGAATGAAATCACCACCGGCTATGACAACGTTTATGTTGAATACGACAGCACCGTTGGGATCGACAAGGCCGTCGTAAATCCCATCTACACATCTGCTGTTGCCTCCCCTTCCAACATTCCAACCTCTGCTTGGGTGCTTGCCACATGAATAAACCTCTCCGTACTCTCTCGGGCTCTGGTACTGGTGGAAGCGGGGGAAGTACTCCGACCATCAGTCCCGACGATCTGTTTTCAGATGACGTCGTCGAGTTCACTCTTGGATTGTGTGAAGGACCGATCGCTGGTCTGGTCCAAGGCCCCCGATCATTCATGCTGGATGGAACCCCTTTGGTCTCGGCGTCGGGGGATCCCAATTTCAATCCCTTTGAACTGCACGTCTACGCTGGGGAGACGGTGGCCAGTGAGGTGCGGAACACGCTGGGGGGTATCACCTCCAACGTCCAAGTTGGGGTCAATCTTGCTGAGGCCATCCCGGTGGTTCGTACGACCTCGGGGGCGTTGCGGAATCAGATCGACAAACTCGAAATCCGGATCGTCTTCAGCACCATTCTGAAAACCAACAGTGATGGAGATCAGCTGGAAGACACAGCTGAGTTCGATATCCAGTATCGGGAGGTCGGAAGCGGCACCTGGCTGGATTTCTTTGACACTTCCCCCATCAAACTGACGGGCAAAACCACCTCAGGGTATACCAAGGATTTTGTCAAAGGCGTCCCTCGGATCAACAACGATTGGGAGATCCGGGTCGTTAAGCACAGCCCGGACAATGACGCTGACCGGACACTGAATTTCTCGTGGGAGAGCTATCAGGCGGTCACCGCTGAAAACCGATCCTATGACAACCTCGCGGTGGTGCGAGGGGTCGGTCGGGCGTCGGATCAGTTCCAAGGGATCCCCGGGATGTCGGGGATTTATGCAACCAAGCTAATCTTGGTTCCATCGAACTATGACACCATCACCCGGTACTATGATGGTGCATGGAACGGTACGTTCCAACTGGCCCATTCGGACAACCCAGTGTGGTGTCTCTACGATCTGCTGACCAACTCCACCTACGGGGTCAAGCGCTACTACCCCCACCTCTTGGTTGATCGTTTCTCGTTCTATGAAGCGGCCAAATACTGTGATGAGCTGGTGCCTCGAGGAGACACCGGAACCTATCAACCCCGTTTCACCTACAACGACAAGATCGATCAGCCTCGCAATGCGATGGAGATGATCTATTACCTCGCCGCCATCTTCGGAGGGGTACCAGTCACCGATCTCAACGGTACGGTGCGCCTTAAAGTGGACAAGGCGGGTCTTCCGGTACAGATCTTTGGCCCTGAGAGCGTGGTTGCTGATGGATTTCAATACCAGTTCTCGGACGTCTCCACTCGAGTAAATGATCTTTCTGTCCTCTTCACGAACACTAATCTCGACTGGCAGGAAGATGTTCGCAACGTATCGGATGCCGCGGCAATCACCAAGAATGGTCGTATCTCTGACGAGATGATCGCGGTTGGATGTAACGACGTCTATGAGGCTCAGCGCCGTGCTTTCCGTCGCATTCTGACCGCTAACACTGAGACGGTCACCGTCACATTCCAGACTGCTCGAATGGGCATCGGACTCGAACTCTTCGACATGGTTGGGGTCGTCGATCCAGCGATGAACTGGGGGGTCAGCGGCCGGGTGAAATCTCGGAGTGGGAACACAATCACCTTGCGGGATCAGGTCTTCCTGCCAGTCGACACTGACATTGAATTTGAAATCCAGACCCCTTCTGGAATTCATTCGCTGACGGTGCAAGCAAGTCAGCCGGTCGCAACAGAACTGACTATTCAATCGGGCACCTGGCCCGGAGATGCCCCTGATCGGGCCCAGTTCGCGTTGTCTTCGGTGGACATTGGACTGGTTAAGCCTTTTCGTATTCTGATGATCGAAGAGAGTCCGGAAAACCCGGAGCTCATTTCGATCACGGCTGTCGAAGTCAACCTGAACAAATACGGTGACAGCGACAACATGGTCTCCACCGGGACGGTGGCTTACGATTTCTCAGGAGCTGGTCTCCCCTCTGCCCCAGCCATCACCAATGTGGAAAGTGGCGACGAGCATTCGTTTGTTGAAGCGGACGGGACGGTTCGCAACCGTATCTTTATCGAGTGGGATCATGCCCCACAGGACTTCGTCGAAGAGTTCATCGTCTACTACAAGCGAGCAGGCGTGGACAGCTGGGACGAACGTCGTGTCCGGGGACAGAGCTGCTATCTGACGGATGTCCAGAGTGGTGTGGACTATAAGATCAAGATCCGGGCGATCAACGCGATCGGTCGCAAGGGTCGTCCATCGGCCGTTTATACCCACAACACCTCTGGTCGGAACGTCAAGCCGACGGTGCCTCAGAACTGGACAACCGCCAATGCAACAGCGGGTGTGGACACCATTGTATTGCGGGGGGACGAAGCTCCAGAAACAGACTTTTCCCACTTCAAATTTTACGGCGCCACTGCTGGTAACCCAGCCCTAAGCTATCTCGACAGCGGCAATACGACGAGCTTCATGCGGCGACCTCCGAGTGGGGACACACTCACCCGGTACGCTGTCACGTCCGTGAACACCTCTGGACAAGAGAGCGACCCAACCGGGTTTATTGAAGTGGTACCGACGGGAATCACAGTTCCGGATCTGGCGGCAGATGTGGTTCTTGAAATCGACAACGCCGCTCAGTCAGCGCTGGATGACAAGATTGCGGCTCAGGCTGCAGCCTCTACCGCGACTGTGGCCTCGGCGGTCGCCACCACAGCCCAAGCAGCCTCAGAAGCCGCTCAGACTCTGGCAGAAACCGCCCTCTCCGGAGCAGATGCTGCACAGATTGCTGCCGAGGCGGCTGAGACAGCATCAGTTGCCGCCCTCTCCGGAGCAGATGCTGCACAGATTGCTGCCGAGGCGGCTGAGACAGCATCAGCTGCCTCCCAGACAGCATCAGTTGCCGCCCAGTCGGCATCAGAACTGGCCCGGGATCAAGCACAGACATACGCCTCGAACGCTGACGGGTCAGCGACGGCGGCTTCTGGGTCAGCCTCTACCGCTGCAACTCACTCTACCAATGCCGGTAACAGTGCAACTGCCGCCCAAGCGAGCAATGTCTCTGCGGGGACTTCCGCCAGTAACGCCTCTGCGTCTGAAAGCGCAGCGGCCACCAGTGCCACCAACGCTTCAGGATCAGAGTCCGCTGCAGCCAGTTCGCAGTCTCTTGCTGCTACAGCAGCGGGGAACGCGGCCACCGATGCAAGCGCGGCTTCTTCTTCGGCCAGTAGTGCTGCTGCCTCTCAAAGTGCCGCGTCTAGCAGTGCATCGGCTGCGAACACGTCTGCTGTCAATGCGGCCACCAGCGAGACAAACGCTGGCACCAGTGAGACAAACGCTGCAACTTCGGAAACCAATGCCGATACAGCTGCGGGAACGGCCACTACAAAGGCAGCGGCTGCGAACACGTCTGCTGTCAATGCGGCCACCAGTGAGACAAACGCTGGTACCAGTGAGACAAACGCTGCAAC
>Ga0070747_1000310_pt1 | contig 24943 bp, 28 predicted proteins | sample VirMetDEL_Mar_31_FD_77321 | JGI IMG/M metagenome (GOLD analysis project Ga0070747, IMG submission 77321) | Aqueous microbial communities from the Delaware River and Bay under freshwater to marine salinity gradient to study organic matter... | ecosystem: Environmental > Aquatic > Marine > Coastal... | reverse complement strand
TAAGGAACATTATTGTTCTTTAGCGTCAGGTATTATTTAGTCAAGGATTTCAACGAGATCCCAGTCTTTGCCCTCATCCTCGAGATACAGCTCTGCGTAGAACCTCTCATCTGCTTGACTTGGGTTTACAATTACTTCGAGGTATTCCCCTCCTGGGTCTACTGCTCGGACATAACCAATCTCTTCTAAGTCTTCAAAATTGATCTTGATAGTCTTACGCAAAAGCGAAGTCGGATTGGAGTACAGATTCGACATTTAGTGTTCCTTTCTGAGGGGATAAGTCGAGAGCGTCTAGTTGTGTTAGGATGTCTTCTAGGGGTTCTGCTTGGTATAACTCAACAAACTTCTGCCTAACGTGCAAGAACATGTGATTCATATTACCAGCATGACAACCAAAAGAATCATGAACAACGGTTGTAGTGTAGTCCGCATCGTGAATACACATTGTTAGGTGAACAGCATCTAGGCTGTGCACTATGTTTGGTGCAGCGCCTGTTTTCTGTTTACTTTCATTAAGAGTAGTTTCTTCCCACACTTGTAATTGAACTTTAAGAAGCTCTTCACCGTATTTTAACTCGGTTCTTTTAGTTGTTGGTTTTCTGTAAGCTTGAAACACAGGGAAGTTTGTCACAGGCGAAACCCAAGTCAAGTATACTTTCTTTTCGTTAGCTCTTTCAGCAAGAGTTTGAAATAGTCTTAGCATACGAGCAGGGCCCTTTAGCTCCTCATAGCAAGTCTGATACACGAGAGAGCCCAGGAGGGCACCCCAGAGATGCTCCTTGTCCCTTAGATAAGGGGAGATATCCCTTGTATCCTCTATCACCTGTTGGCCCATACCGTAGGCTGTACCACCGTATCCCAGTGTCATAACGTTACGCTTTACAGTCTTACGTTGAATTTTCTTGTCTTGGATATTCGTCCAGTAAACAGGAAAGAGTTTTTCTCGCAAGCCTCTGTTTTGATTACGCCAAGTCTGAGCTGCTTGAAACGCTAGTGCCTTTCTTTCAGACTTGTCTGGTGCTTCTTGATACTCTTTTTGAAGCTTTGTTGCTGTTTGAAACACATCATTAAACTTGTTAATAGTTTCTGGTTCTAACTTGTTCTTTTTGTCTTCAAGGCTGTCCCAAGTCTTTTCTGCGATAAACATGTAAACATCACCAGGAAGGTCTTGAGGAACCAAGTTAACCAGAGGGGCAACTTCATCATCTTGAGACATAGCAACAAGGTGTTGAACACCGTTATTAGAGCCATCGATGTATACTGGTAAGCAACTTGGGAAGTCTTCTGGTTCGTTACCATCTCCATTCCAGTTAGAAACCATACTATGCTCATGACAAGCAGAAAGGAAGCTAAAAGGTTTATCAGCTTTCATCCAACCAGTATTTTTCATAGGGTTGTTAACATACGACATCATGTCGTCAAAGTTATCTAGAACCCACTGAGCACGGTCATCAAGACTAACCTTGTCATTCCCCCAAACGTTAGCAGTATGAACACACAACCAGTAGTAACCGTTTTCCCCTAGAGGCACCGCCTCGTCTAGCATTAGGATACCCTTTGCATTGTCACTAGACTGCTCGTGTAAGAAGGCTGTGTTAGGGTAGATGCGTCCACGGAAGTCTAGGTTATACAAGTGATAGAATGGTTTGTCTAGGTTCTTCTCTGCAAGCCTTTGGATAGCCTCTGCTTCGATAATTAACGAAGCCCGTTTAATTGGATCAATCTCCTTTGTGAACTTAAAAGGGTTTGACTCAGAGTGCATACACTGTTTGTAAACCTCAAAGACAGGTTGATTGATACGCCAAGCTGTATTATTTAGCTTATTTAGAGTATCAACAATATAGCTCATGTCATTCTTCTCAAAGTACTTTAGAGCGTCCTCATAGCCTTTCTTAATAACGCTAATACCTGTTGTAGAGTGATAAGCAGAACCATCCCAAGGCGCTGCTGGTGTATTTACAGGGAACATGTCACACTTTTCGGTGTCTACAAGATCCAGTAACTCCTTAATTGCTACCCAGTCTTTTGCGTAGATGAAGTAAGTTCTGTGTTTATCTTTCTTACCATTACGGTAGGTGTGTTTCTTACGATAGCCCAGTATCCCAAGCTCAATATAGCTAATCAGAACAAACCAGCCACCTTGAATGTCTAGCACACTGTTTTGTTTCTGACGTAGTTTCTGTCTTAACCTTCTACCAATACTACTAGCCACTTCTACTAGGCTGGAGTTTCTTTCTAAACCCTTAAGGATGTGAGTGTAAGAGAACTCTACAATATCTCTCGCCCCCATTTCAGTTAAAAAGCTAGCTGCTTGTCTTTTGTCTAACATTCCTTGTCGATAAGTTAAATCTTCCTCTAGTAGATCTAATACGGTTTTCTTAGTCATAGACTTCCTTTCTTAACAAGCTTTGTGATAGTGTCACCTTGTTTTATAAAGACATTAGTTCATACGATTAAAGAGATTACAGGTAATCAAAGCAAAAATCAGTATGATTTGTATTAACAAGTTTTGTTTAACCTTTTGAAAAAAAAAAATAGTTTATAAAACCCCCACCCCCGAAGGGATGAGGGGTGTTTGTTTTTAACCGTTTAATCGTGGGTTGTTAGTATCAAGCGTTTTAACCCAGTTACGAACAGAGTCCCTGCAGCAACCAAGGTCATAGGCAACCTTAGCAATGCTCTCGCCGTTAATTACACGAGAAGCAGCAACAACACGTTCAGCGTTACTACGACCATTATAGGGTTGTCCCTTTTTAAGAGTGTAACGAGAGTTGCTATACATGGATGAGATAGTTGGGAAGTTACGAATAGCCATAAGAGATCTCCTTATTTATTGGCATTACAGACCCTGTGGTCTAAAAGACCCTCCAACTTTTTAGGGCTGGAGGGCTAGTTAAACAACAGGGAGGATTCCAATGAAATCCACGGAATCCACTCATCGAATGGATTCACTGGATCTCACTGCTCCTGAAGTGTGGCTTCTTCGTCCACTTCTTCGTGATCACTCAAATGACTTACGTCAATGTAAGTGTGAGACCACTTTTCATCAATTGCTTTAACAAGGTTGCTAAAGCTAATTGACTGCAAATGTTCTTTTTGCTCTTCTTCTGTGAGTTTCTTTTTAACGGCCATTAACTGTCTCCACTTTAATGTCGCCTACGTTTTGTAGAAACTGACTGCGAACAGCTTTAGCATAACGGTCTGCTTCAGACTTAGCTAAGAAAGACTTGTGGCAAATCAATTTCAGGTCGAGGTCGTAGATGCCTACTTTGTAAACAGTGTTCATTTGTCTTCTCCTTTAAGAAGGTATGGGGTGACGGCGTAGTCCGCAATAGCGGCTAGGAAAGGTGCAGCAAGAGCTGATAGTACAAGTACGTGTTCCATAGTGTTTTCCTTTATGGATTGTTGTTGATATATGTTATATCATTATAGATGCGCTAGCTTTCTCGGTTTTTATAGAACAAGTGTGTTCCAACTTTACTTACATACTCCAGATCATCTGCCCAGTAAGGCCAGACATAGTCAGCATGGTAGTGGGTAGTGTCTGTTCCAGGCAAGTATGTCTCAGGATCAGACAGGATAATAGCTGCTGCCTTGTAGATTTCCTTCCATGCCTGTTTGTCTAGGTAGCTCATTTTTGCAGGGTCATCAGTTAGACCATCGTGTGTCCAGCTGAACTGTTGTTTCTGATAAACTACCTCACAAATGGTATCAGGATAACCGCTAGACTCAACTCGATTAAGAGTTACTTCAGCTACCATTTGCTGACCGATTAAAGGTTCATTACGAGCCTCAAAAAACATATTAAGTGCTAGACACATTGTTGCTGTCATAATCATCAGGCATTCTCCTTTAGTTTATAGGGCTAGAAGTAATAATAGAGTTTTTGCTACCAATAATATTCATGCACTGCGAGAATATATTGAATACAAATACTATTAGAAAAAATCCAGAGTACTTTATTATGGAGTTAATTTTCATTTAGATCTTCCTTTTTATTTTTTACTGGTATTTTAGATATTAACCAATTCACAGCATTTTTAAGCTTTTCTTCTTTTTCTTTCTCACCCTTAATTGCCCAAGCGATGAGATCTAAAACAAACAGACCAGTGCAAAAGACAATACTTCGTGGCTCAAGCACGCCCGCTATCCCAATTACTAGTAACACCCAAAAAATTGGAACTCTATAAACAATACCGTGAGCAACTGTTTTTGCCCAAACAATCCTTATTGTTAGTCCCAACATAGCTGCTATGAGAACTGCGTAAATTAACATATTGTTTTCCTTTCAAGGTTTAATAGACAACACTGCTAGTTTTAATAGCGTTTTTGTCTTGGTCATCTGTGTAGTAAACAAAAACAAACTCCCCGTTGCTTGTTTTCTTAACTTTATTTTTGCCTTTTGCTTTTTTTACAAGGCTGTAAAAAATAATAAAAGACGCCGCCCACAACATTACTACGATCATTTTTCTCTCCACTTGGGTTATTGATATATTGTTATATCATTATAGATGCATTGTTTTTCTTACTTTTTTGTACACAAAGCCCGTACAATTGTGAAGCAGTTTTTACACTTGCTCAGGTGTTTTATTTTAATCAATTCTCTTTGATGTTGTTAAAGAGTTTTTTGTAACGTTCTAATTCACGCTCTTGTTTCATAGCTATAGATCGCCAACTTGGCCCAGACGCATGTGCCAAAATTTTAGTTACAAATTTACGAGCAAACATTTCCGTTGGGCGTCCGCTAAATTGATTCATAAATTCTTTTGCATCACTTTCAGCTTTACGTTTTGCACGATACGTTTTGATTATGTTGATTTCCATTTTAAGTTCCTCTTGGGTTTCCACTTGGGTTACTGATATATTGTTATATCATTATAGATGCCTTGTTTTTCTCACTTTTTTGTACACAAAGCCCGTACAATCGCAGAGCAGTTTATACACATACCCAGGTGTTTTATTTTATTTATATTTTGGCTTATAATAGAAAACATAAGCCAAGGGTATAGCCCCAAAGATAACAGTGAGGATAGCCCACAGCCAAGGGTTTTGGCCATTGTATTTAGCCATAAGAAAGCTAATACGAGCGAGAAGACCTATACACACTACTGTGTAGATTGTAAACAGAATAACAATCATTTTTTATTTCCTTTAACACTTGGGTTATTGATATATGTTATATCATTATAGATGCCTTGTTTTTCTCGCTTTTTTGTGTAGTTTTTTGCTGACGTATTTGATAAAAAAGGCCACCCCGAAGGGTGACCATTAAGTTTTATTTTGATAAACTAGTTATCGACGGTAGTTGCTCTCTTTATTCTGAGAGTTCACACCTTGAGCAATAGAAGGCATCATCTTGATAATCTCTTTACGAGTTTGTCTAGAGATGTCACCTGTTACAGAGAGGTTAACTACTGTTTGATTGCTGCCATTGTTTCCAGAGTTACTCTTTAGCAATTCCGCAGTCCGTTGACTTGGTAGGACATACTCACCTGGGGTAAGCATGACAGGTACACTATCTTTACCTGCTTGTCCAATGTTGGGGTTAACAAGACCTCCAGCAGCTCTCATTTGAACAATACCGCCAGTGTGAAGCGGAGCACCACTAAGGGCTCCAAGTATAGAGCTTAGGAAACCTCCGCCGCCGCTGAACATCCCAGAGAGCCCTTCGAAGATACTAGAAAGACCCTCACCAAGAGAGCCAAGTATGCTTGTAAATCCTGCAGAGAGACCAGAAAGTAGACCTCCGTCTTCCATACCTTCCAGACCGGCTTCAATACCTGTCTTGACCTCAATTCCAGCATTGTTTCCAACACTAGAAGCGCTGCCCATAAGCTTAGAAAAGAAAGTATCAAACATTGTGTCTAGATTAGAAGCTCTAAAGAAAGCCTGTGTAAAGGAATCTACAACCGTGTCAATAATGTTCTCACTTATAGAGTCAAGCAAACTTGTAAAGAAATCCTCCATAGAGCTTTCGCCTTTAAGGAGTGATTTAAAACTCTCTGCAAAGGCACTTCTAATATTATCAGAAGCTGCCATTGAGTCAGAGGTTATGTTAGCCAACAATTCTTGTTGGTATTCTAGCTCTCTGGTTATATTAGATTTTGTCTCATAATCCAGATTAGAAGCATCGTTTAGCTGAAGTTGTAAATCAAGTATACGCCTTCCGATGGTTTCTGCTTGAGCACTTTTACCAACTTGCTCAGGATCTAGTCCAAAGGCAGAGTAAGCTTCGTTTGCTTGGGCCACGCTACCTTGAGTTAAGATATCTAAGATCTCAAGTTTTTGGGCGCGGATTGCTACAAGAGAAGCTTGTCTCGCCTTACTGTCACCTAGTGCCGCATTAACAATAGCCTTTTGTGCCTTCTCAATTTGTGAAAGAGGGCCTTTCAAGGAGTTAATTGCTTTTCTAGAGAGAGAAGCTGCCATTTCAATATCAAGCGCAAAACCGCTATCACTTAGTGAACCAACAAACTTTTCAAATACAGTTTCAGTGTCTCCCCCTTTAGACCCAGCCCCCGTGTAGTCTGTTGGCTTAACTAGGTTTGTTCTTATAGAGTCAACAATGGCATTTAGAGCAGCTTCTTTTGCTAACAGCTCTGCAGCTTGTTCAGGACTAGGGAGAGAGCCCGCTGCCGCAGCAGCTGCGATAACCGCAGTAAGTACTGCAATTTCTGTTTGAGCATCCGTAATCTTCTTAAGCGTTGCCGAATCTAGCTGTAGAACTTTATTAAAATCAAATTCTACATTAGCAAACCTAGAAAAAGCATCAGACAAGAGTTGGCTAGGCTGTGAAGCTGCTGACAACCTAGTTGTTAGCTCCGTTAGTTGTACCCCATAACTATTTAGACGAGCAACTTCCGAAGGGGTAACAATACCACCTGAGTCCTTGGCTTGTTGCATAGCCAGAGCTAGGGTGTCATAGTTGGCTTTCAGCTGTGCGATATTATCTATTTCAGCAGGATCAACGGCAAACAAGTTTGTCTGACTTATTTGGCCAAACTGGCTTCCAAACTGGTCAAAAGCACTTTTAGCAACTGTAATTTTGTCGGTAATGTTAGAGAAGCTTGTTGAAAGAACAGCTGCGTTGTCTCCGAGATTCTTTTGAGCGGTTGAAAGTTCAGTGGTAAGAGCGTTAAGTCTTTCTAGCTCAGCGGGGGTATTAGCAAAAGGTTTAATTTTAGCAATCTCAAATTCAAGATCGTAGATTTCCCTTAAACCTTGCTTTACACCATCTAGGTTCATACCTTCCGCAAAAGAAATAGAAGCATTTTGCTCAGATGCTTGAGACAACACGCCAACAGTATCCGTTGCTACAGGGCGACGAACTGCCATAGCGCTTTCAGTTGCTGCTGCAATGTCTGAATCAAGTTGGTATATCTTAGCTAAGATAGTGTCAGAAAGACCCCCAAACATCTCTGCTAGGGCTTTTTGTTGTTCATCAGCACCTAGTAAAGTAAACTCATCAATATTAAAATCAGGAGTGTTACTAGTGATAAGGTTGGCCCTAGTCCCCATAAGCTCATTTATATTACTAACTTCACCCTGATCGAAAGGTGCTCTTTCAAGGTTAGTTTTAAAGCTTTTCTGGGTTAGGATTTCTAAGTCAGTAAAGAAGGCTTCTCTAAAAGCACTCATTTCATCAAACTTGCTAATTGCCCCCTGCCTTCCTCTTGCAACATCAAAATTACTTTGAAGATCAGCAGGGAGTTCTTTTGCTAGAGGATCCATAATTGCTCTAATCATAAGAGCGATAGCACTTGGATTGTCAGCAATTGAGCTAAAGTCGTTACCTGATGACATCGCCAAAGAAATGGCATCTACCATTTCACCAGTCAAATCACCCTTGGTTGTTGAAAGGGTTTGTAGAATATCTTTAAAATACTGAGGAAGATCGTCGCCGAGGGCCATTAAAGCATCCGCTGCAAAGGCTTGACGGCTTGCTACTTCCTCAAAGTCATATTTACCAGACGCCAACTGAGCAAAAAGCTGTTCTTGTAGTGTAAGCGCTCTGCCTTTTGTTGGGTCTTCTGTAGCATTCCGACCAATAAGTGAAGCCCCCATGCTATCCCTAAGACGCAGTTTAAGGGGATCCATTCCACCTTCATTAACTGCCTCTCGAATAACCTCTGCCCAACCAACACCGCCAATTGCTTGAGTTAAAACGTCTTCTATTTTTTTAGAAACACCGGTTGCTGCACCTGAAGTAGTTGAGCCTTCGCCCTTAGCTAAAAGATTAGCAGTCTCTCTAGTATTTTCTTCAATCTTTAGACGAGTTGCTTCTGTTAGTCTGCCAAAAACAGCAACTTCTCTATTGCCGTCTTTAGTGAGGCTTGCTTGTTCTCTTGCTAGTTTTTCTAGCTCCAGTAATTCAGAGTTAGAACGACCAACTAAGGAAGAATTCGCAAGAGAAAAAGTTAGCTCATTAGAACCTTTAAGTAAGTCTTTGTTCTTCAAGCCTTTTGCTTCTTTTGCTGAAACACTTAAACTTTTTCTAATAGTCTCTCTTGTTGATAGCGCATCCTTTTTGATAAGTCTAAAGAAGACACCAAAACGAGTAAGACTGTCCTTGATGCGATCTTTAATAGTATCGCCCTTACCAAAGATATAAGCCGCAATCCCTCCGGTTAGTAAAATTGCAGCGGAAGCTATAGCAGTAATAATTAGAATCGGAATAGCTGCAAAGAAAGCGCTGAGAGCTGCGCTAAAGCCCGCACCAAACGCTGCGCCAGCTGTAGCTCCAAACCCCGAGAATGCTGTTAATAACCTCTGAAACCCTGCTTTTATTGCAGAAATAGGAGTTGACTTTGCAAGAGCTGCAAAGAGGCCTTTTACTGCTGGTATGGTTTTTGACACAATAGTGTCACCAAATAAAATAAGGGCAGTCGCACCAAGGGTTAAGGCACCGTTAAAGATACCATCAGAGCTGTTACCATCAGAACCATCACTGGCTTTTGCAAACGTCGAGGTTACTGCAGTAGCAAGCACCGCCAAAGCACCAATTTTTGCAAGTCTAATAGCAGCTGTTTTGCTAAAGCTGCCAAAGAAACCAGAGGCCCTAGTTGTAGCCGCCTTCCAAACTTTAACAAAGATGTTAGACGAAGATAGGTTTATAGCTAACATTTTTGAAAGAGATGACCTTACAGATCCCAAATCAAAAATATTAGAAAAGATACCAGATACCTTGCTAACATTAATAGACGACACTTTTGAAATAACGCCACTTAACACGTTATTAAACGTGGAAACAATTGCGTTCACTTTCGCAGGGTCTCCTAGTACTGCTTGTTGCATTACCGAAGCGCCAATACCAACAATAGCAGCCCCTGTTGTGCCGATCAAGTCCCCTAGCAACATCTCAGCGCCAATAATATAGCCGCTTAAGGAAGCCAAGGCGGTTAAACCCCTCCTTCTGCTTCTTTGTGCAAGGTCTTGTGAAAGGCCGTCAAGCTGATCTCTGCTTGCACCTATAATTTGTTTCCTAGCAACATCAGGGTTACTACCAACAAACAAGTCGTAAAGCATGCCCTTCTTTTGCTTTGCACCTAGAATAGTTAAAGCAGAGGTTGCGAAACCTAAGAACTGCGTCCTCACCCCTTTAAAGAATACTGCTGCTGCAACACCCCCATAGAGTAAGGTTGTTAGCAGTCCACCGCCAGGTACGAAAGAAAGTATTTTTGCAGGAAGACCTACTATGCTATTGCCAATAGCGTCAGCTAAACCTTCACCAAAGGCTATGGCCACTCTTGTGAGTGCTTGTAGTATTTGAGGGATGTTGCTTACGATGCTATCAATAACTGCGCCAACAGTGTTTCCCAAACCATAAGCAACAGACTCGAAGAAACCACTTTTCAAAATAGCGTTATCGAAAGCTGTTACAATTGCTGTGAAAACAGTAAGATAGAGCAGTGGGTTAAATTTTGATAAAAAGTTTGTATACAAGCTAGGCGCAAACGCTCTTGATAGTGCACCCGCAGCTAGCACAGATATAAAACCTGCAACTGCTGGGAATTGTTTTCTTAAGGTATTAAAAGCGTCTGAGAACCCATTTGAAAGACTCGATGCAAGCGGGCCTGCAATGTCTACTACGTAGTCTCTTGCTTTTAATGCTTTTAGGTTTATGCTTGATACTGTTAATTTAAAGTTTATGTCTGTATCTAAGTCTTTGAAAGACCACAAAGCATACAGGTCTTTAAAGTAATTTGAAACGCCACCTGCAAAGTTTTTAACAACTGCTAAAGTTTTTGGAAGAAACTCTTGTGCTTTATCTAAAACACCTTCCATAAGGTCTGTCCACCAAGAGTTTTGTATAACTTCGTCGTACAACCAAAAGAATTTTCTCTCAATAAAATTAATAGATTTTTCTATAATTTTAACAGTATCCCCTAGTGCTGAAGTTGCAATACTTTTAACTTGAGACATTAGGTTGCTAAGGCTTTTGAAACCCTTAGTAAAAGAGTTATTGAAAGTATTATCAATTGAATTGCCTAGAATTCTGAAGCCCTGGGCTAGCTGGATTATGGCAACTCTAAAAGCTACATAAATTTTAGAAGTAGAAACAATACTTGATATTCTTTTAAAAGCTCTTTCAATAACAACTAAGGACTTACCAAAGCGTTCAAAAGACACGTACTTAAATGTGGTTAAGTCTTGTTTAAAAACACCAAAGTATCTTCCTAGTTTAATAAACCCAAAAGTAACTTTTCTAAAAGTTGTTTCAACCCTGTTACCAATGTTGTACCATCGCTTACCGTAGGTATCAATAGCATAGGACAAACCCTTTAGATTTTCCCCAAGCTCTATTAAACTCTTAGAGTTGAATATTCTTGAGAATGCACCTTGGAATCCTGTTCCAATCACCTTACTAAGGGTTGCTTTTAACTTAATTGCTGTTCTGTTTGCAAAGGCAAAGACAGTCAAATCCAACGCTTGCAAAGCTGCAGAGACTTGTTGGAAGAACGTCCTTACTGGAGACACAAAGCGTGGTAAGGCATCGACTGCACGTTGAATAATTGAGCCAATAACTGAGCCAAGCCCAGACGCAACTGAAATAATCCCGTTAAAGCTATTCTTAAAGTTGAGAATAGTATCCGACACTGAGCCAACTATTTGTGATTTATTTGCTTCAATATACGAAGATAGCCGAAGTATTTTGTCTGTATAACTAGAGGTAATATTTAGCTGTTTACTTATTTCTCCTGTTACACGACCAACTTGATCTTTCAAAGTAGTCATTGCCTGTGCAGAAGTAATCTCAAGTGTAGAGAATTCGTGGTTTAATTTTTCAGATTGGGATAGCAAAGCATCGAATACAACTGAAGTAGTTAGTTCACCTTGCTCTGCTAACTTCCTAAGAGCGCCACGAGGCTTGCCCATTGAGTCTGCAATAGCTTGTGCTAGTCTAGGGGCTTGTTCTAGAACAGAGTTAAGTTCTTCACCCCGTAGTGTTCCAGAAGCCAAACCCTGACCAAGCTGAGTCAAGGCAGCACGAGCAGATTCAACTGAACCACCAGAAATAGCAATAGATTTGTTTACAGACTCAACAGCCTTAAGAATATCTTCAGAGCTCTTACCTGCGCCCTGTAACGCTAGACCAAATCTGTTAAAAGTTTCAGCGGCAAGATCAACTGGCTGACCTGTTCTTCTTGAGATGTTGTATAGTTTGTCTAGTGTTGTGTTTAACTCTTTTGTACGTCCGGTTACAAGGGCAACCCTGTTCTCCATACTTGTTAAAGAGTCAGTAGTTCGGTTAATGCCTCTTGTAACAGAGGTTGCTGCAAACGCAGCGCCAATACCAACAGCAAGGGATTTGAAGGCATTTGTTAAGCCTTTTACGTTTCTATCTATGCTGCCAATTGATTTCTCTAAATTATTTAAATCCCTACGGGCTTGAGTACTATTGGAACGTACTCTAATCTCTACACCACTCATGGCTTCTCCTTAATAAAATTGCCCCCTAATTACATCTCGATTATGAGAAGCCATCAGGGGGCAAGATTAGTTTATTTCGGGGTGATTAATCCAATTGTAAACAGAACCTGTTCAATAAAATAACGAGGTGCTTGTTTGCTATGTCCTTTGTTCAAGTATTCAACATACTCTACTTTGTTATAAATAGTTCCGTTTACAAAACCATCTCTGTCTTTAGTAGTCTCGCTATTCCAACCACTTCGGGCTTTCCCCGTATCAACTGGAGTAACAATTCTTAGAGTCTTTGTAGCATAGTCAATTCTATCTTCAATCTCAAGATTAGATTGTTTAGAAACTTCCCTGCGTACTCTTTCCATTTCTTTTTTAAAGTTTACTAGCTCTAGGCTTACTTTAATTGACATGTTATCACTCCATTTTAGGTGCCCAACCAGAGCCATCGCCATTTTTGGCAGAAAGCATCTTTTCAAGGAATTTACCTTTTGGTCGTGCGTGGTCTGCTTTCTTTTCAGATTCCTGTATAGAAGCCATCATTGCCAGAGTTGGAAAGATTTTCTCAGCAGGTTCTTTTACACCCTGTGTCCTAAGGTACATGTAGGCACGTTGATCATCTCTCCAGCCAACGGGTCTTCTCTTAAAAAATTCAACCCATTTTAATAGTTCGTCATAGGGCATCTCTTCTTTGAGAGTATAAACTGGCATACTTAAGTTATATGCCAGCTCATAAATAGACTCGTCAGCGGGTGTTAGTTTCCCGCAGTAGCATCCCCAAGACCAGAGTAGCCCAGAATAGCTGTTGAAATATCGTTCAATTCCCCAATTGGGAAAGTGTTAAAATCTTCATCGGTAATATCTTCAGCACCGATAACTGAAAGACGAATTACATCTCGCAAAAGAGAAAGCTGCCCAGAGTCTTCATTCTTTGACTTTGCGGCTTTCTTAACCATTTCTTGTACTTTAAGTACTTCCGAAACGGAGAGCTTACGAATTTCTACCTCGTCGCCCATAAAAGGGACTTTTTTAGTGATAACTTTACCTACCAAATGTTTCATACTTATAATCCTTACTTTAACTTGTCTTTTTCTGTGAATAATTCTTGGTTATTTGCTTGAAAATCGTCTAGCAATTTTCTTACTTGGTGCAATACCGAAAGGGTCTCAAGGCAATCTTTACCTTCAACTGAACCGTCTTCAAAATCTTTGAACCGTTCAAAACTCTTTCGAATGCTAATATCTACGCTACGCCGCATGTGCCTAAAGGTTGTGCGCATAACAAAACTCTTACTAAATGGTTTATCTGTCATGTTATATCTCTTATACTAAAGAAGAGAGGGCGGTTAAGCCCCCTCTAATTTCACTATTAGGCTGCAGCAACTGTTGCTGGACCAAAGAAGTCAGACTGAGCCGACAGAGTAACAGTCGCAGTAGTTGCGTCTGTCAACTGTGGGTTAACCAGAATAGCTTCAATTTTGCCTTTGAAGTAGAACTCTGTGTTTGCAGTTGCAAGAGTCGAAGCTGCACCTTGATCTGCAGTTACAGCGGATTCTGCCATCATAAAGCGGAATACAAGCTCTTCACCAATCAAAGCGTGAATTGCTTGCATATCTTCTGCAACGTAGTTAACAGTAACTTCCAAGCTTGGAGCGTCTGCTTGACCCTGAACCTGAGAAGAAGTCTTTTGACCATAAACAGGAACGTTTACGATGTTTGCAGGAGTACCTACAGAAGGGAACTCACGCACAGAAGGCATACGGACGTGGTCCGCATCAGCTGTACCTGGGGCTGTGCCCACAAAGAGAGCAGCGCACTCTGCAGCAGTGTCTGTGCCTGCTGGGATTGAGCCTTTAAAGATGTCGAGGTAAGTGAAGATACCTGCACCAAGAGTTGAGATATGAGCCATTTGTTATTCTCCGTATTTGGTAAATGGAATTATGTAAGATGCACTATAAAGTGCTTTGCTTTGAGGGTCTAGCCCCTCCACGTTTAAGTAAGATGTTCCAAACTCTGTACCATTTGTTAAACGCTTATTTTGAAGTACGGTATCAAGAATATCTGAGATAGCCATAACGCGGGATTGCCCCTCGCCAGCTTTAACGAATACCTTAACTGCTACCATACCCTTTAGAACTTTATTGCCACCGTAGGCATTTCTGCCACTGTTGCTCGGTAAGACATTTAGTCTACAAAATTCACTTTCTGTATTGATGTCACCTTGATAGTTATCAGGATAGACCTCAATGTTGTTTACTGTCCAGGCCACAGAGGCAAATACAGATTCAACGTCTGCTAAGACATTATCATACATACTATACCTCCTTTGCCAGTATTGCGTCTATAGTAAAGCCATTGTCACTATGATCAACAATACTGTAAGATCCAGAAGAAACAGTTAGAGTATCATAAACAGACAGGTTTGGGCCTGACTTCATAATAGCAGTAACTGTAAAACCGTCTCCATAAGATTTTTTGGTCGATTGCAAGATAACATCAACAGTAGTAGTACTGGAAGTGCTAACTATGCTCCGTGTTGCAAAATCGTAACCAGAGACGGTTTTTGTAGAAAGTGTACCTTGTTCTACCAAGTCACCTGCGGCAGCAAAAGCCTTATCAACAGCCTTTGTTACTTTAGCAGAGAGTGACATTAGTTAGCCCTCCACCAGCTTGCACCTAGCCCGTCAACACCTCTTCTTAAAAGTGGACGGATAGGCTTAATAACAAAACCAGGGGTTACAGAGATTCTAGTAACATCGTTATTAGAGTCGCTGACACTGATACTACCAATTTTAATACTTTCGTATGTTTGGGTTGTCTGTGCTACTAAGTCCTCGTTATTCAGCAGGTGTAAAGCCTGTTCATAAACAGCTACTTTGACTAGAGAAGGGATTTCTGTTTCAGAAAAAGCAATTTGCATTCCTAGTCTATTATCAAGGTAGTTAGCGTTTCTTCGTGGCCATGCAAGAGCTTGGGAAGAACTAACAGCAGAGCCAATCCAAGGATTGTTGTCAATAATTTGTGTAGCAGTCACTAGAGCTTCTTCACGGGTTGAGTCTGGAGCGGAAGTCCAACTAGCAGAATCGATTCGTGTTTCAAAGTAAGCGTCAGCGTCAGCTATTTCCACATAACTATTAGTATTAAGAACTAAAGCCATTAGCTCCTCCTAGTCTTATTATGAGTGGTAGATAGGCAGGATGCCCAAGTTCAAAGAATCCATTTTACGGTTCCAAGAGCCAGCAGTTGCGTAAGCAGTGTTAGTTGCGAAAGCATTAGTTGCGCCAGCCCAGTCATAACCCATTGGGTGCATGATGAAGCCATAACGGTACCAGATGTTTGTAGAGCCGCCACCTGTGTAGGAAGCTGGGTTACGATCAACTTCAACAGGAGTTGGAGTGGACACTGGTGCAAAAGACACAGAACCTGGCTTCAGAACGAAAGAACACTTAGCAGAAGAAGCGTTCAGGTCGCCAGTAGCAGGTGTGATTGTCTGGCTTGCACGAGTCATGATCAAGCGGAACTTACCACCGAAGACTGTGTCAAACTCAAGGTTGCCGTCTTGTACACGAGTTTGGTCAACCAAGTTGGCTGCACGCATTTCAGCCATAACTTCTGGGGAAGTAGCCAAGTACATGAAATCTGGTTCCATGTCTTTGTAAGCCATGCCGATAGCTTTGAAGAGGCGCTCACCACGAGCAGCACCAATAGCGGAGCTGTCAAAGAGACGACGTGCATCGGAAGTACCTGTTGCAGCAGCACCAAATTCGCCAGCAGCGTTGATGTCAACAAAGAAGCCAGTGTTTGCAGCGTCTGCGTCTGTTTCGAAGGATACAATACCACCGTTACCAGTACCGCCAGCATCACCGAGGGCAACCTCGTGAGCAGCAACACCCTTAAGAACCTTCAAGAGTGCATCACCCTCGTCGTCGCCACGTACTTTTGCGAAGTCACGGGCAATCTTGGAGAGACCGTCTTGCTTCGAAACAACTTCCTGCAAGTTAACCTGCTGTGCACCGAAGGTGCGAACAGTCTTAACATAGTTAGCAATGTCAGTTGTGATATCAGTGTAAGCACCATCAGTCGCCGACGACAACGATGGAACGTTGATGTTTGCGGAGAGTGGCTTGTACCAACGGAACTGACCAACAAAGGACTCGCCGTTAGCGTTGATGTCATCACGCTGGCCAACGATGCCAGTGGAGTTAAGCTTTTTCTCAGTTGTGTAAGCCTCATCTGCATAAGCAGAGATTGCGAGTGCTACGTTCTGAAAGTCTGTGTTTGTAATAGCCATGATTTATTTCCTTATGGTAACTATTAGATATTAGTAAGTGTAATTACCTAGCTGACCTTTGGCCGCTAGAGAAAGAACTTCTTCTGTTGTCATTTCACCAATAGACTTTTTCTGTTCCATTGACGAGGTGCCAGACGTAGTTGTCTTACCAGCACCAGTATTAGCTTTAATTCGAAATAGGAATGAATTCTCTTCATTCTTAGAGTAAGATGAAATAAAGTCCTGAATGTTAGTACCGGCTTTATGAACCCAAAGACCATCATCATTTTGAACGAGTTGTTCAACAATGTCACGATAGGCCATTTGGCGACTACGCTCATTACGGAAGTCTAGCCCGCTAAGCGCAGAGTTAACTACACTATCACGGTTAAGCTTAACATTCTCTTCTTCAAAAACTTTAAGCTTTGCCTGGGCTTCAGCAAGTTTTAGCTCTAGAGCTTCTTGCATTTTTCCCTCTTCTTCCAGACGTTGAATATGAGCTTGTTTTTGTTTTTGCTCAATTTCAACAGCCTTTTTCAAAGCTTCGTCACGTTCACCCGCCATTCGATCCATGTTGGATTTCATTTTAGCGAGTCGTTCTTGGACTTCACGTTCAATCGGATCTACTTCACTCTCAGTGACAGTTCCCTCTTGAACAGTTTCTTGTTCTTGAGTCTCAGTGGACTCATCTTGAGCAGTTACTTCTTCAACTACTTTATTCTCTTCACTCATTATTTCTTCCTTTCAAGCACAGCTTGGGTTATGATTTCTTTAAATATACAGAGTTACAAACTCTAGTTAGGTTAAGTCGCATGGGCTATTACAAATAAACTATGGACCAATTCCATACCAGTCCTTACCCGCAGGTATTGGGGCTAGTATTTCTTCTCTTGTAATCTTATCTTTAGGATCGATAAGACCTTGTGCCTTTGCTTTAGCAAGTAAAGCGTTGTAAGACTTGTTCGATAAACCCTGTCTACGCATTTCAAGAAGGGTCTTTCTGATAGTATTGCCCTCTAGAGCATCTGCATAGATGGTTCTAAGAGCAGCTTTAGCGTTGTCTGCTTCAGCGATGTTTGTAAAAAAAGCATCGTGAATCGTCCCTGTTTCAACGTTGTTTTTACGTCCCCACAAGTGAAACCTACGTACAATAACTGCGTCATTGCTGTGGTTACCATTTACACCTAGTCCGATACGTGCGTCGTTAAGCGAGCCTTTTCCTAGCAGCTTTCCGTCTTGTGCACTGTCTTCATAGATGTTAGCAATTTTACGACCCGTAACCGGATCAGTAAATTCAATGCGCTCTTGTATCTTTGGTCGATACCTTTGCGTCATAATCTTTCCGTCAAAAGTAACCCACGGTATATCTACCTTTTGAGTTTCTTCAACAAAAACCTTTGCCACGTCTTTCCAGTAGTTAATGAAGTTGTCTGTAACCGGAGCACGTTGTGCTAGGTTCTTAGACATGATTCTAGAAACTTCCGAAAATTCTTTTGGGCCAATTATCCCTCGTCTGGAGTTCATAAGTTTATTTACAAAATCCGCAGTATCAGGATGAATGTCTTGTGCTTGCTTTAACAAAGTTCTACCAGCAGGTTCATTCTTGTTGATCATTTCAATTAGTTCTGCTCTAAAAGAGGTTAACTCTGATTCAACACCAATGGCACCTTGCCGATTAGCAATCTTAATTTTACCATCAATAATCCTAAGTTGTTCACCGAGGTTATCCTTAGTAACAGTAACATATCCTTTGCCATCAAGAACTTTTGATAACTGTCCAGCAACGTTTGCAGTCTTAGTCGCATCGCCCGCTCCGTAGAAAGAAACCATATTCTGTGACTTAGCCGCCTTAGCTAGGTCTTCCCAAGTAAGACTTGCGTCTCTCAATGCAGGAATCTTTAAGAAATCAGGATCGTTAACGGTGTCCATCGCAACTAGGTCATATAGGCGGTTTTTCTGAGTGGTTGGCAAAACATTACTTGCAAGAGATACTTTACGATCACCCGTCGAGAGTCCAATGATTTGAGCACCAGAAGAACTGGCGTCGTTTTCAATCATTAACTTTGTCTTATAGGTTGACAAACGAGATACATTGTTAAAGTCACCGTTTACATGATCATAAACACGAGCGTACTCTAGAGCCATTCTAGACATCTTAGGCACTTCAGGGCCTTCAAGCCCTTTAATAAGTGGATGTTCTAGAAATTCCCTAAGCCTACGATCTCTTTGTGTCTTTGACTGAAGCAACCTTCCAAGTTCAAGTAACTTTGATTCATTCCTACGAAAGATTTCTAGACGTCCAGATTGAGTAAGTGCTTCCGTGCCAGGACCAATCATAGCTCCTAACTGAATACGAAGCTCCCTCATTGCGCCTGGTGTCATAGACTTTGCAGTACCTGAGTTTAAAAAAGGCCGAACAAGCTCACCACCAGTAGGTGTAAGATAACCACGATGGTATACCCGTCCACGGGAGTCAATAAAGACATTTGTTCTAAAGTTCTTATTACGCTGCGCATGAAACTTAACAGTTGACATAAGGCCATAGCCTTGTTCTCCACGATTAAGTATTTCATGCCGAAGTTCGTTTATAGAGTCATAATATTTAGAGTTACCACGAGGATCTCTGAAACGTACAATGTCGTCCATAAAGCCTGCAAATTCAACATCAACACCATACTCGACGTTAGACACATGATTCATCATCTGTGCCATTTCAGCATCAATTTGTTTGGCATCATAGTCAGCAAACTTATCACGAGAAATAATAGGTATACCTGTGTCGTTTCCACGAGAGTCTACAAAGGTCTTTTTGTTTGCCTTAACATACAATCTATCCTTATCATTGATAGTTCCTAGACGTCGAGCAATAGTTACTCTTCGCTCTGCCTCTTGGAGCTTTATCAAACCCTTATCAATAACAATAACTTCCCTAGAGATAGTGTCTTGCCACCCACCGGAAGTTCTTCCAGTTTCCAGATCAAGTACACCTCTTCGTGTTTTACCTCTAAACTGAACTTTGATCATGTTTTGTTTGACCATAAAGTCTAATATTTTAGAGCCTTCCGCATGATTATCTCTCAGCGTGTTTTTAGTAAAGGGTATAAGGTTTTCAAAATCTTTCGAGAACTGCTTACCAATGTTAATCGCAAGAGAGTCGTAATCAGTTGACTGCCCTGATGAAATTAGCTTGGCAATCTTAGTGATACTATTAAGTGCTGCGTCATCCATTACTTTAGAAGTAGGCTTTTTGTCAGCAATCAAAAATTCCATATCTAGAATTCTTCGAATAGCTTCATTCTTTTTTGATACGAGTTGTGTCCACCAAGAATCAGAAGGTTCTCGATTGTATAAGAATTTGTAAGAGTCATAAGCTTGCTTTACAAAGGGTAACTTTAAGAATTTTTTCTTTAGTTTATCCTTAGAAGGATACTTTTCAGTAAACCCGTTAAAGTAAACCCGCATAGGTGACCTACCAGTAAAGAACAGCTTTTTGGCTAGGGCTTTTCCTTCGGTACTACGCCAAGCATCAATATAACGTTGATCTTTTAGCTGGTCTCTTACAAGCTCTTCAAAGTTGTAGTACTTACCCATAATCTGAACTTGTGGAGTATCCTTGGACAAATAGCTAACAAACATCTCTGACCTTTGTCGTGAGCGGGTGTCTAAAAGCCTTGAAACGTTCTGAACAGCAAACCTGTTTTCCGCTCTAACAACTGAAGCAAAATCTTGCCAAGGGTCTTTGTTTTTAGCATAACGCTCAAAAACAACCCTTAAGTTCTCTACAATTACTGTCTGTTGGTTAACAGAAAGCTTATCATCGAGACTAGAAGCCATTGATTCAATAAAGTCCTTTTCTTCTAATTTTAGAAGTTGGGACTTTCTCATAAAGTCAATACGCTCTTGGTAGAGGTTGAAGTCAGGGTCATAGAGGTTGTTGTTCTTAACCTCACCAGTTAGGGGATCTGCCGAAAAGTTTCTTTCATCAAATTCGTTACCAACTCTACGTCGAGATGTCTGTTTACCCACCAAGGAAGTGCCCTTGTAGTCAGTTAGTGACATCGTCTTTGAGTAGTCATCTGAGTCTAGTAAGAAAAGCTGACGAAGGTCTTCTTTATATTTTGGGTTACTTACAAGATTACTAGGGCGGCTGGCATCTAGCCTTACATCAACTTCCCTAATCTTTTGTCTAGGTCTAAAGACAGTAGTCGCTTGTGTAGCTCTGTTTCTTAAGGCTTGGATGGAAAGCGCCTTACCTTTTGGAGTTATGAATTGTTCAGCACTTAGCTTACCTTGTCGAAACAAGTTTACAGCATCCATAGACCCTAATAGGTTTGATTGAATCTCCATTGGTTGTACTTTTAACCAAGCGCCAAATGATTGTATTTTTGGAGGGAGGCCCGTAAGGGTTTCTACCTTCTTTTTAGCTAGCTCTGTTTTATTTATCCGGCTTGTGTTTTCTAAAGACAGTTCTTCTTTAGATTTCAACACAGGGATCAAAGAAGATCGGCAGTTCCAGTGAAGCGGAGGCTTGAACTGATCGTCGTCTATATCATAAATTTTACCGTTATGATAAGAACAAATCGGACTTGTTCTAGAGTCAAGAATAGCTGTAAACATAAATCCTTTAAGAATGTCTTTATTACTCTCAGCAACCTTTTTAAGAGCTGCAGTTTGAGTAGAAGTAATAGAAGTTCTCGTTAAAGTCTTGGCCTGATACTCTGTTATCTTAGTTGTTTTAAGAACATCAGCGATAATATCGTTTTGGCTAGCACCTTTAGCAAGTCCAGCTTTTACCTTAGATTGAATTCTAACAAGCTCACCAGAAGAAATGTTTTGAATATTTTTCTTAATATTACTTGGCCCTTTAATGTTTGGCCCAGTAACTTCAGCTAGCAATTCTTTAGTCCGTGGTCTTTGAACTTTATAAAAGTCTTTTACTTCCTTGTATAGATTATCACTATGAAAGTCTAACTGTGAAGTAGAAAACTCCTTTAGTGTGTTGGTCTTATGAGAAAGAAGTTCTGTTCCAAAACGACTTACTTCTTTTGAGACATCATTTTTTACATTATTGCGAAGCAAAGTTTGCAAGTTGTTTCTATGTCTTTTTAGAATTCGTCTGTTTTGTATTTGAACACCCTCTTCATAAAGCCTCACATCTGCCATATGTGCAACAATTCGATCAAAAAGTTTATCGTTAATATTCATCCAGTCCACCATTGTAGAGTAAGTTGATAAGCAGTTTTAAGACTTGCTTAGGTCTTTATTAGTTACTCAATAATTACTGAGTTATCTGATACGTTGTCTACAAGAGGATCTGTTTGAATTTCTTCTCTTGCAGAGTCATCATCGTAGTCAGCTGGTAGGAAGTCGTTATACTTTGCAATGTTGAGGAAAGTACTTCTACTAATAATACCAGACTGATACCACTCAGAAACAAGTCGCATAGCAGCCTCTCCGCCGACCATCGGTGCAAAGTCGCTAGACATTTGGAATCCAATATCAGAACCGGAGTAGTCTGTGTTATACTTCCAGTTTAGCATAAAGGCAATAACCTCTTTTAGCGTACCAGAGATTTTAGCGTTAAGAGTACCTAGCTGTGCTGTTTGAGAAGCATTTCTAATCTCAAGAGCAACACCAGAAGCTGCCTGTTCAGGTGACAACATACGAATACCCATCTTAGCCATTTCTTCGATAGTGGAGGAAATTGCACGATCCATGTCTGCCAAAGCACCTGTGGGGGTCTCAAGCACACTAATGCTCTCATCTTTACGAACACGCAACCAAGATCCAAGCCCAGAGTTAACTAGCTCTTCAAACTCTTCGTCAGTCATGTCAGACTGTACGATAGGTGTGTAAGTTGCTGCACCGTATAGTAGGTGGTTACGACGAGATACCTTGTTGTAGAGAGACACCTCTCTGTCAATGAGTGGCATAAGTACAGGTTCAACAGCATCAATTTGACCGTTAAGGGGCCAGGCTGGAATTCTGTCAATTCTTGAACCAAAAATAGTTGGGTAAACTGTCTTAACCTTTTTAAACTCCGCAGAAGCTGCATAGTCAACGTAGTCTTGCTTAACATTTCCGTTTAGAACCTTAAGCTCATTATTCGTATCAGCATGCTCATAGTAATCAATAACTAACTTGCCAGCTTCGTCAAGGTAGTGATCACAAACAGTGTCAACATAGTTAGCGTGCCAGGGGTTGTTATCCTCATAACGAGTGGTTAAATAACGTGTAACGAGTCTGCCAAGAGTTTTCTGTCGTGTAACAGGGTGGACAATTGTTTGAACGTTAATAACAGTCTCTGCCTCAAGCAAAACAGGGTAAGGACGAATTGTATCCCTTTCTTCAGGAGACATGTTGTCATATTCTTCTTCGCCAATATCAGGGTAGTCTACGTAAGCCCAAGCTCGAGAGGTCTGAAGTTCTTCCCAAAGAGCATTGTCCAAAAAGTTAAAGAGGGATCTACCATCTAAGGTAAAGTTATCTTTTAGCCAGTAGTAAGCATCCTCTGAGAGTTCTTCTGGGAGTTCCAGCTGAGACTCTTTACGAAGCAAAGCACTAATAAGGACTTTACAGTATTGAGCAGTTAGACCAGGAAGCTCTGCTTCTGACTTGTAGAAGTCATACTGAGACTGGCTCATGCTTGGAGAAAAAGGAATCAACAAGTTAGTGTAGTTTCTCTCGATATACTCATCGTGGGCTTTTACGTTAGACTGGCCTTGAAGTACCGCTCTGGACTTTTTCCACAAGGGCTTTAGAGAGTGATAGCTATCGCTTGGATCCGCAACTGACTTCTTAATAGCCTTTGTCGGTTTAGTTATTTGTGACATTTATAGTTCCTTTACCATTTGACTTTATTCGCCCAGAAAGCAGCAGACATTGGGCCCTTGTCAATATTTTTTTGATGGCGGGCTTTCCAAGCTAAACGTCTTTTACGATCAGCCTCAGACTCGCCTTCTTTTTTAGGAGAGCCTTTAGCACCTTGAGAACCAAACCGAATTGTTTTAATAGTATCACCAGACTTAGCAACAACAACATGAGACTTAGTGTGGTGGTTTGGAGTACGTTTAGGCTTATTAAAACCAGATACACCAACCTTAGTTAGTCTTGAATCTTTAGCCATCATAACGACTCCTTAGAATAGTATAGTTAAAGTATACCTTAAAGTATATACTTAAAGTATAGTATAAGGTGGGAACCCTGGCGGGTTATTCTTAAACGTCAGGTATTAGTGAGGGAGGGATACTTAAACCCCTCCCCAAAGAGACTGTCAGAAAACTTGAGAGTTTGTCTGTCTCTTATTCTTAAACGTCAGGTATTATTTCCTGCCCGTAATTTGCTTAATTGCATGGTAAATACTGCGAAATATCTCTTTAGGTGAAGGGATCAAAAAACCACACAGTAAACCAAAAGCAAGGATCATCCACGTAGGAATCTCATTGACAATTATAGTATCTACACTTTCGGTATTAACCCTACTTGTGTTGTTTGACTGATCAATTTTCTCTACGGGGCCTGATGTGCTTGCTTGAGGTCTAAAGGTTGTGTTTACACCAACATTTTGAGTGTTCTCTTTACCAACCTGCGTGTTAGCTGCAACGTTAGTCCCCTTACCAGAGAGTAGACTAAGCGGACTTAGCCCACTGCAGCTAGCGAGAACCATCGTCAAGATGATTGTTATTGTTAGTTTCCGTAACTTTTCCATTTACATAAATCCCAAAGAAGCCAGCGCCAGCGCCGACAATTACAGAAACAAACCCTGCTTGTGCGTTAGTGGGGTCTGCCAAGGCCATGAACCACTCTGTAGTACGGTAGAAGGCAATACCGTAAAGCGTTATTATAAGTCTTGGCCAGATGCGCCACATGTTGAGCCACTCTGGTGTAAACATTAGATTAGCTCAAAGTGAGGACCATCGATAAATGGTCGTTTACCCTGAGCCCTACGAGTGTCTACGTAGGACATCATAGCCTCTTCCATAGTACCCTTCCAGAGACGAATGTCAGGGACAGTCCAAGCAGCACCCCAACGAAGAGGCACCTTAAGCTCTATAGCGGCTTCTTTCATAGCATCAGCAAGATCGTCATAGACGTTAAGCTGCCAAGAAACATCACTACCAATATAGGCAACAAGATCGACAGCGTGGCCTGTTAAGTGCTTAGAGTTCATTGTTTGGGTTGCTCCGCTTTTTAGCAGAGATTTTTGTTGTTCAAGGGTACGAAGACCTTGTGTTACACCGAAATCAACTTTAGTTAGTGTAATAGCTCTTTTTACTACTTTAACAAGATCAGAGTTAACTCCGTCTAGTTTGATTAAACTTCTTTGGCTCAGTTGATAACTCATAGAGTAATCTCCTTTTAAAAGCAGGTTAAAGATGCCCCTCGAAAGGGACAACTTGTTTTCTTAAACTAGGTTTGCCGGTCAACTACGGGGGTAGTGGGTATTCCCCTATAATGATTTACCTTCGTTAAATGGAGTTCCAGTTAATGTCGCAAGAAAAACCCCGAACGTCCTGATCAAACCCCATCCTACAAAATTAGTGTTACGAACGAGCCCTGGCCAACCTCTAAACTGCGTGTTCCTAGTTGGTAAGTCATGTGTTTCTCTCCTTAAAAAGAAGCTACAATAAACGTGCCATCTTCATAGTTTGAATATGTAGCTGCGGCCCAATTAAGGCTAGTCCCCGCTAGGGTTTCCCTAGATATTGTTATCTTATTAGCGGCTGTTTGTCTAATTTTGAGTACGTATGTAGTG
>Ga0070747_1000309_pt1 | contig 24990 bp, 27 predicted proteins | sample VirMetDEL_Mar_31_FD_77321 | JGI IMG/M metagenome (GOLD analysis project Ga0070747, IMG submission 77321) | Aqueous microbial communities from the Delaware River and Bay under freshwater to marine salinity gradient to study organic matter... | ecosystem: Environmental > Aquatic > Marine > Coastal... | reverse complement strand
CGGTGTAATAACTACATTGTTAGTACCACTTGTTGATGTATTTAAAATCATCTTAATTTGACCTGCTACACCATCTGTTAATGCGCCTGCGTGTGTAGCTGATGTTGCATTGACTTCAGTTACAGCTGATGTTACATCAATAGCTGTTGCTGATGAACCGTCTGCTACAATTGCCTGTGAAGATTGTGCTAGTCCTAACCAAGTAGGAATATAATTAAAGATGTTTTCTGCTGAAACACTTTTGTTAATAGGTGTACCACTTGGGTCATCTACTACATGAAACAGGTCTACACCTGCTAAAGCTGTACCTAGATTGGTAAGCTGTGTTATTTTCTTATCTGCCATTTTTTTCTCCTGTTAACCCCTTAGGGAATGCTACTGTAGCCAGTTGACTACATCACTTTGTTCATATAATTATTTATACAAGAAAAGGGGACCTAAGCCCCCTTTTCAATTTTGTTATGCTGCTACTGTAATTGTACCAGCTGCTGTACCAATACCAGCGGAGTTAGTTATTGTAGATACTGTTGCTGTACCTGCGTCTTTAACTGTACCACCGTTTAATGCCATTGCATTTGCACCAATTGATAGAACATCACCAGCGTTTGTAGCTGCGTTAGCAGCGCCAATAGCTAATGTAAATACTAATTCGTTAGTACCTGTACCACTTGCATATGATAATGTGTGATTTGTTCTTTGGTCATTTACAACTGTAAGCTGAGGTGTACCTGTTACATCTACTGCTTCATTAAATCTGGCTGTTACTGATAATGTACCACCATCTGATTTATCAAATGCTGTGATATTAAAATCAATACTTGTAATGTCAGCGGCACCAAGAGCAGTTTGTAAATCGCCGATGGCAACTAAAACTTCTGGTGTAGCGCTTGTATTATCGTTACCTGACTGAATAGAACCTGCTTCTCTAACCCAACCTTTTGAGGTAGCGAATACCTCTTTCTTTTCGGCTGTAGTTAAGTTTTTAGGCTTACTCTCGTCAGAGTCCGTTGCTCCCCATAAACTCATATCTTTTCTCCCTTTATAAAGTTAAATAATAATTCGTATATTATGTGTTATAACAGGACTATTTATATGAGTTGGTTACTTGAAACCAAGTTTTTTGAGTTCAGAGATTGTCTGTGAGGCAGTTTTGAATGTGATACCTGTACCACCTGCTCTATTGAATTCAGCAGTATTCTTTTCGTAATCATCAATCAGTATAGAACCAGGACTTGCATAGTTCTTTTTTTGACTTCTCATCACAAGATTGATTTTATTGGCAGGTATGCCAGTGTTCTTCATAGCCCACTTCTTCTTGCCTGGAATGCAATTAGGGTCGTGAGCATGTTCTACATAAGCACTTAGTATGTGAGGATTGTATTTCTTTACAAAGGTAAATAATTTCTTACCCTCATTCAACCAAGGTCCGTCAGACCAAAACTTTTTGTTTGCGATGATTGGATCCCAACGCTCTTTTCTACCAAGTTTAGTCCATTGATTGATTGTAAGACCAGTAGTCTTCTCAATATTCTTAACAAAATCGAAAAGAACACCATCCATATCTAAATATATTCTAGGTAAATTTTTCATAGTGTATCCTTTTCTTTATTATGTGTATATCCTAACATACTTCCACACTAAAGGCAAGCACTATTTTGCTTATTTATTGTATTTAATTGTTGGATTTACTTCGATTTCACTTGGTTTTTCTTCTGTATCTGTTCGCTTTTTGTTCTTTAATTCAGTTTCACTGACCTTTTTCTCTTTAGTAGGTTCAATTTCTTCTTTTTTCATCTTATCTCTAAGAGCTTTGTATGCAATACCTACCTGTAAAAGAGGTTCACCAGTTTCAGGATTAACCATCTTCTGTGTGTCCTTTTGAACAGCCTTAGCTTTCTCTAAGTCAACCTTTTGTTTTAGAAGTGTGACTTCATCGCTTTTTTTTTCTAATTCTTTTTTAGCAGCGTCTTCGTCTTTCTTAGGTTCTTCTTTTTTAACCTCTTCTTCTTCAACTTCTTTCTCTTTCTTTTCGCCAGCTGCTTCTTTCCACATATCTAATACGGTTTCTGAAACAGTTTTGATGATTTCTTTTTCACCTTTGGCATCTTTCTGAGATTGATTTGCTTTCTTAGTTTGTCCCATATGGCTTTCCATGTGATACCCTTTGCCATCGCAATGGTCACACCCTTTACCTTTACACTGAGGACATTCTACTTTTTCTTCTTCTAAATCTTCGTTAGTTCTTTTCAAAACCTTTTGTACATCTGGATGTTGTGATAAACCTTTTGCAAGTTTCTCAATAGCTTTTACTGCACCTGAATAGTTACCTTGTTTGTATCTAGGGTCATTTGCAATACCATATGCTTGTTTAATTTGTTGTGAAGAAAATTCTACAATTGTTTCTTCAGTTATTTCTTCATTCTTTGCTTTGTATTCTTTATCAATCTTACTAAAGAAAGCAGACTTTTCTTTTGGTGTCATTGCACCAATGCCTTTGCCTGTCTTTTCTAATTCTTTTTTGAATTTATCTTGATAAGCATTCTCTCTAGTATGGTTAGTCATGCCGGCAACTACATCTTCTATACTGCCGGGCTTTTTATCAAAGTTATTTTTCATGTTATTTACTCCCTTTAACTTTGGCAGCTAAGTCTTTGTCAGCTCCACCCCATGTTCCAGAGGATTTTGTTACGAATGAATTTACTCTAGCAAATGCCCATTGTTGCTGTGAAGCACCTGGTCGGTGTCCACCTCTCCATGCGGCCATTCCTCTATCGTAAACCTTCTTTAAAATACCGTAAGGCATTCCTGATTTTTCAGCTTTGTTTTTTAGACCTTTGATTTGTTCATACATCTCTTTTGCTGGATGGTCTTCGTTCTTCATTACCTTTTTAGCAATCTCATGTCCTTTTTCTATAGTCTTTTTATCTAAAGGTGGTTCATCGTTCATAGATTTCTTTGCTTGTGCCATACCAATTGCGTATGCATCATCTTTTTTCATTTCATCTAGTTCTTCACCTAAGATACCTTTTACTACAGATACTTTTAATTTTAATTCTTTTGCAATATCAGCCGCTGACTTACCATCTTTTTGCATGGCATCAATCTTACTCATCATACCTTCTTCTAAATCAGCATCTTCAACTGTCATTACATTTGTGTCTGGAAACTTTGCAACTACTTGCTTGTGAATACTCTCAATGTTTTTGGCACTATCAATTCTAACTTCTGAACCAGATTTATGAATTTCTCCACCACCTGTTTTACCTTTAAACATATTAGCAATTCTACCTGCTTCACCTGAATTCTTTGCCATGTATTCTACATACTCAACACTCTCTGTAAATCCTTCTACAGACATAATTGAAGCGGCCATATCACCTGTTGCCATTGATACATCACCGTTTGCTCTTTTGTATAAGAAGTATCTTGACATATTTGGTTTGCCATCAGGATACATTGTTACTTTGTCTGTGTTGTACTTAGCACTTCTACTCTTACTCTTTACAACAAATTTTTGTGTAGATTTACCACCCATAGTTGAGTTGTAAGTGATATTCATTGTATCACCTCTCTTCAAACTATCAAATTTCTTTGCGTCAATCTTACCCTCAGTAACATCTACTAACTCTTGTGTAGCCTCGTCTAAGATTTCGATTTCTTCCATTCTAATCTTACCAAGTTTATTTAAGTCAGCAGCTTTGTAATTATGTTTGGTCATAAGTCTAGTCATGGCCATTACTGATACAAATGGTATATCACCACCATATAATTTTTCTAATGCGTTCTTGTCTTTATCAAACTTGGTAAACATTGCACCTAATTTGTTTGCATTGTCAATAGAAATCTTCTTACCTCTTAAAGGTTCGTATTGTTTCTGTAACTGTTTAATTTGACTATCTGAAAAACTTTCTTCTAGTTCTTCATTTGCATTATCTGGATTGTACTCCATGTAATCTGAAACTGAATTGATATAGTCTTTTGCTTTTGTAATCTTAGATTGCACCCATGCTTCTAGTTGTGCATCATCTGTTTTACCTTGTAAGATAGAAGATAACTTTAATGCTTTATCAGATATAGCTTCTAGTTCTCCACGAGCCATTGAAATCTCATGGTCGGCAGCCTCTTTAATTCTTACATAAAATCTGTTATTAAACGGAGATTGGTATACATCTGCATCTTTGCCCATTTCTTTATTAGCCTTGTCGGCCATTTTCTGTGCCAATGCTCTGTTTGGTAAAGCGTTACCTAATACCTTAACACCGTTTTTTAATTTGCTTACTTCTTTTTCAGTCAGCGCTACTTGTTGCATCGCCTCTGTGAATGTTTGTCTATATCTGCTCATTTTAGTTGTCTACCTTTGCTCCCGCTCTCCATTGATAACACGACCAGTATCTAGCTTTCCATTTAGGACCTGGATTATCACAATTATGCCTAGCTCTAAAAGACTTTCTTCGAGCTGGGTTATCTCTCTTAATACTTAATCCAGTTGTATCGCCGAATGACACTTTAACAATATTGCCTTGGTCATTCTTAACATAAACATAAAACTTCTTACTGCCACCTCTAATCGGGTCGTTTAATTTAACTTTCTTACCTTGATACTCAGCCTCTTGTAAACCCTCAAGCTCGTGCTCAAAGATACACTCTTCACATGCTTCATCAATATTTTCGAATTCTTTAAATGTTTTCATTATAGTTTCTCTATCATCTTAGAAACGACATCCTCTAATCTAGTTCGCCATTCCTCTTTGTATCGTTCCCTATATTTATCAATTGTTTCAGCTGAAGAAGCCCATTCTTTTATATCTTTTTTGCCAATAGATTTAGGGTCGTTAGGTGTGCCTCTTAATTTAGCATCTACTGGTGCTACATCTGGCGTTTCACCTGGTGTCATTTCTTTTGTATGATTAGCATAATCATGCCCAATTTCATAGGACTCAGGTACAAAACCCTCTACTTTTTGTGCATCTTCTATACTCATCTCTTCAGGTACACAATTTGGTACCATCTTATCACCTTTTTTCTTCATGCCTACTTTTTTATAACCTACCCAACAAGCATCTTGTAAATCTCTCTTAAATTCACCAAACATTTTCTTATACTTTGTTGTATGAATACTTGGTTTAGTCTTAGCATCTTTATCGCCTGGTGCTGGTTTATTATCGTTCTTTGTAGTATCTTTATTCTTAAAGTGGTCTGCTCTTTTGTCTTTAGTATCTTTCTTTAAGTCTTTGTAATACTTTTTAGGTTGTGTACCTTTTTTCTTTTTGACATCTCTATCCTGTGGTTGAGCATCCATATCTTCTTGTACATCTGATACTGCTTCAAAACCATAGTCAACATCTAAGTTATATTCTCTCACTTGTGCCTCCCTATCGCTGGCTTCTGGAATGCAATCCCAAATCCACGCTTTATGCAAATTGTTTTTGTTATCTTCTACAACAATATAATTAGTACCTTTTCTTACAATCTTACCTTCAATATTTTCTTTGATATACTTTACAGTATCGCCGATATTAAATATCTGTTCTCTGATATAAAGGTCTCTAATTTGTTGTTGTTCGAATTCATTTAAACTAGCAATTGGTTTCTGAGCAAGACCGATATGTGCGGCTGCACCACCGAATGAGGCAGCTAGTTTCATACCTCTTCTTACTTGTTTCATAATAGTTGTTGCATCTGCATTTCCTGGTAAACCTTTTTTGAAACTTGCAAGGTCACCTTTGGCAGCTGCAGCTCTCATCTTAGAAGCACTCATACCTGTGGCACCCTCAGCATCGGGGTCCCTTTCACCGGCAGATACAACTTTAATACTTTGAAAATCATATAGACCATGTCTTGATTTTACACCATTGTATTTCTTTAAAATAGTATCGAATTCTCTTACTCTATCTGAACCTGCAACCATAGTTACATCTGTATAACCTTTATTGTGTAGGTCAGTTGCAAGGTCAAGTACCATATTAGTAGGATTAATTTGAATATTTCTAGCATGACTAGGAAATAACTTCTTCATAATCGTTAACTTATCTTTAGGAGATAGTGGATTCTTTTTAGGATCCTCACTTCTACTTAAATAGATTTTGTAATCATTTGTAGGTTGCGACTTGACTTTACTAATAAGTTTTTCGTGACCAATTGTAGGCGGATTAAAACGACCAAATGCAAACGCAACGGACTTCTTAGTTGCCTCATGCATCTCTAAATCTTGTACTTCTTTATCAGTTACAATACCATCTTCTAAAATCTTTTTACACTTCTTGTAGAATTTTAGATAGTGATATTTCTCTAACATCTTATAGATAACATTTTTTGGTAGTCTATTCTTAACACCGTAATCTCTAATTTCATCTGGTGCCATATCTGTGTCAAATGCTTTTCTTCTTTCTGCATCAACACCGTCACCAATTCTAATGATAACTCGTAAGTCATCTTCGATTTCTTCTAACTTATCTTTAATTTTATCTTGTAAGTTTAGAACATCGTTTGATGATAAATCTTTTAATTCATTGTAGTCAATGATATCTCTTGTTAATTCACCTTTAACTACATCAAGTTCTTGGACTTTTCTAGTAAACTGACCAATGTACATGTCAACATCAAATACAAAATCTTCTGGTCTTTTTACAAACACATCTCTTTCAATATCAAAAACGGCATCTGCCTTTCTGTTTTGGTCATCGTAAGTTGCTTTGTCTGTAATAAAATAATAGTTAATTGGATGTTCTGTACCAGGTATTACTTTACCTTGAATGTTATCAGGATTTGAGGCAGACAAATACTTCTTAGAAAGTCTAACTCTTTCGTCTTCTCTTTGACCTAATGGTACATCAAACAATACATTGATATCTAAATCTGCATCATTTCTATATCGTTTAGTTAAAATAGAACCAATTAAAGAATACTGTAGTACAGGATATTCACTCTCAAATACCTTTAACTGTTTCTCTATCTGTGCCTTAACACTTGGTTTAATTTTAGGGTCATTGGTATCTGCATCATTGAATACAGCCGGTGCATATGTCCGTCTTGGTATATCAATAATACTTTCTATGACTTCTCTAAACTTTTTCATTTTCTTCTCTTGTTCCTTAGTTCAGTAGCAATCCATCTTTTAGCTGTATAAGATTTGATTGGATTGTTAAGCATTTTGTTAACTGCTTTACTTACTTTGGTCATTGTTTGTGTTGTTAATTCTTTATCTGATATATTGTTATCAATAATTACCATGTTACTAGGACCAAATAGGTTTTGAAACTTACCAATATTTGATTGTACATCATTCCAACTTCTAGTTACAATATATTCTGGTATTGTTCTACTTCTCATTTGATTTCTTTGCAATGCAACATCTAAAGATGTGTTAACAAATATCATATGTGCATCGTAACCTAATTCTTTCAATGCTCTTACTTGATATGAAATCTTATCGAAATCTCTACCAGTACCATCAACTACTAAACCTAAACGACCCGCTAATGCTAAGTCTAACATATTACTAGTTGTTGCCTTTGCTCTGGCACGAACCATATCTCTAGCATCTGCTTCACTATCAGGCATTTTCAATGACAGACCTGCCTTTTTAATACCTCTTTCAAATGCATTATCTGAATTTATAACTTTTAAACCTGAACCAGCAAATGCACTACCTGTTACAAATGATTTACCAGAACCTGGACCACCAGCTAAAAAGAAAGCCTTAAAGATGTTCTTATCATAAACACCCTCTGTTAAGTCTTGATATCTTATCTGGTCAAATGTCTTCATTTCTTTACCTTGTTTATTATTTCTTTAGCAATACTTTCAGGCGTATCACCATATGCTTTAATATTTATTATTTCTTTCTTATAATACTGCAATAAAGGTCTAGTTTCTTTTTCGTAAGTCGCCAATCTCTTTTTAATAATATCTGGTTTGTCGTCTTCTCTACCTCTTGCTGTCAATCTTTTTATAATTTCTTCTTCTGGTATAACAAGATTTATTACATAGTCATACTCAATACCTTGTTCTTCCATCATCTTTGCTTGTTCAACACTTCTAGGAAAACCATCAAAGATATAACCTTTTTGTGCATCTGGTTTTTCTAATCTTTGTTTTACTATCTTAATTGTCAAAGGTGTTGGTGCAAATTTACCTTGGTCTAATAATCTTTTTACTTCTTTACCATCTTCGGTGTTTTGTTTTGAGATTGCTCTTAACATTTCACCTGTGTAGATATGTGGAATACCTAACTCTTTAGTAATAATTTCTGAGTATGTTGACTTACCTGAACCAGGTCCACCTATCATAATGATTTTAGGTCCGTTTATTGCCTCAAAATAGAAGTGTTTAAATGTCTTCATTAATTCCAACCCTTTGGCATAGTAAAGTTTTGCCTACTAAATTCTAATCTATCTACAAATTTAACTGCACCTGCTGTACTGTTGATTGCAACATAACCCTCTGGTGCCGTTACTCTGTAACCAGTTTTTGTTCGTAAGAAGTGACCAATAGACTTAATCTGGTTCATCTTCTGTAGTAAAGTACCTTTTGCAATACCTAATGTAATGTGTGAGGAAATAGCAAAGTATAATGCTGATTGATTTCGGTCAATAATTTGTAAACCTTTTTTCAAAGCAACTTTGTATTTTTCTTTTCCTCGTTCTGTTTTCTTACTATCAATTTCTTGTTGTAAGTAATTCTGGAAGTAATCTCTAAACTGTGCTTGCATGATTTTAACTTTAGCCATGCTTGAATTTGAATTTCTAATGTATGAGTTAAAGTATGTTTTTAATCTGTAACCTACAGATAGTTCATCGTTGATATTACCACTCATCAAATCTAAAATTGGTTTTGCTTTTGATAATGAACCTTGTGCCATTCTAAGTTGTGCATCAAACTTAGCTAACTCTGCTTGAGTGAATGTTGAAGAACCTGAAGTGTCTTGGTACTTTGCACTTGCCAACCATATATTTTTATTTGTAGAACCTGTTACTGAACCAAAACTAGCAGCTAAACTTGCCATAGTTTTACCATTGTATTGTGTATGAAACACGATACCCATTTTGGCAGCTGCAATCTTTTTACCAACTGCACTATTTTTTGGCATAGCATATGTGATTGTATTTGGTGTAAAAGAAATCATTGGTTCACCGTCTATAGTGACATTCTTTTTGTCATCACCTGTGAACAATAGGTCACCTTGTAAGATGCCTTTGATGTTTAATTTAGATAGATAAGCAAGACATACTTTTAATTTTTGTGCAACAACACCACCATGGTTACTATCAATATCTCTATTGGTATAGTTTATCTTAGGTGTTTTATTGAATACTGATTTTGTGCCGACAAAGAATTTGCCGTTTTCTGGATTGATACCACAGATAATAGCAGGCGCACCGTCCCATTTAACCGTAATATTGACCTTACTTCTGGCAGAACCAGCAAGCATATCTCTTACAGTCATTAGGAAGTTTAACGCATTATCGCCACCCTTTGAACCACGGTTGATGATATCATCTTCCAGATGTTCTAGGTGTGTATTCGTATCTTGTGTTTGAAACCCTTTAAAACTAAACATTTGCCTCTCTCATTTTTGTCCATTATACTATAAAAGTTGAGGTTTGGCAAGCCCTCTCAGTCAATCCATTAACAAATCCACTACTATTTATAAGTTAATGGTCGTTTAGTCCATTATATTTTACGGCCAGGTTGAAGAATTGACCTAGTTTGTGTTGAACACCGACCTTATTTGACCTTACAGCCATGTTCATGGTAGCAATTTTCTTACTACCTTGATATAAACAGAATGAAAAGTTCTGTTTTGAGGTGGTGGAAATCTCTACTTTTACACTAGTTGCCTTTGATAGGTAAGCATTCAATCTGTTACCATCCTTTACTTCTCTGTATGTGTCGTTAACTGCCTTGATAATAGTAACTGGTACATCTGATTGTTTTAATATCTGAGCACGACACCAATCTGAAAATTTATGGTAATCTTGTACCATTAAATCTGAAAGCTCTTCACGAATACAATATAGACCTTTGTCATATAGTTCTTCATATTTTTTTAGATTATCTCTTTCAAATTGTTCTAATACATCTAGTGTTTTATTTCTTTCAGCACCCTCATCATAGTTAGATGCTGTAATATCAATCTCATTGTAAACTTCTTTTAATAGTTTCTTTCTTAGTTTGATAGATTTGGTATTACCTCTATCAAAAAATTCATAGATTGGTTTTACATATGTGTTTAGCAATGGTTCTTTTGTGGACTCACCACCAGCTTTTAATGAAACACCTAATAGTGAACCATCATTAAAGAAGATAACAATATCAGCAGGTGAATTAGCTGGAACACCTACTGGTTTTGCACGATATGTCCAATATACCGTATCTATTTTCTTATTATTGTTTGTATCTTTTAAATATTTTCTAATCGCCATTGCGTTAGTCATCTTCACACTATACAAAGAGGACTCTGGCATTTGTTCGATAAAATCTAAACCAGCCTTTAAGTCATTCTGTGTGACATAAGGTGGTTGTAACTTACTAGATAATCCTATAATTTTTTCATATAGTTTATCTATATTTGTTTCTGTAATGCCATTTAAAAATGCAAGGCAAGGTATAAGTTCTGTAATTGTGGAGTTTAAAGTGGTCTCTGTCATACCACCAGACATTGGTTTGTAAACTATTCGTACTGTTTTGCCGTCAATAGTTGTTTCGGTAATGTCTTCACTAGATAAAGATGTTTTCTTTTCTGTAACAGGTAGTTTTAGTTTTTTAAAATGATTACCAACATGTTTTCTAGCAGTAGGTCTACTAGCTGCTCTAGCAAAAAACACATCTGCACTTAATGTAGATTTCTTTTTTTCATAAGATATCTTAGCCCCAGCTTTGGCAGCTGCTTGTTCTACAAGTTTATACTGTGTTTTAGTAAGTAACATTTATCTCTCCTATACATATTTATAACACACCTAGGAAAGATGGCAACTAGTAATTCCAGAGCATCTTAGGAATACCACCATTAGGCAACCAAACTTTCTCTTTATTATGAAAGTCTGCAAGTTTCTTAGCGTCTTCTTCAAAAAAATATTTAGCAACAATATTGTTTGTCGGTTCCTCTCGGACACCCCATAAAATCTTCTTGCCTTCTTTAATCATCTCAGTAGTATAACTCACAGTTTTTAAATCCTCCGGTGGTCGTTTATCGCCTTTATGAAATCTTACTTTTTGTTTTTTTCTAGTTCTTACCATATCCAACTTATAAATGAGTAACGAATACCTTTAGTTACTGGTTTTACGACATGTGGATAAATGAAATTACTAGGAAAAATTAGAATATCACCTTTTGAAAACTCTCTTTGTTTGTCTATCATAAAGAATTCTCCACCCTCAAAATCATCATTAAGTAAACCTAACACACTTAGTATAGGAACACCTTTTCTTTCACCATCAAACATAGAATGTATGTGGTCACAATGAAGAGCCATCTCTTTACTCTCTTCATACTTATTAAATCTTACATGTGAGTAACCTTGATACTCACTAAACCAAGGCATATTTAAATCTTTAACATATTGGCTTGCTGTGTCATCAACAATTTTGTTTAGTTGATTTTTAGTTGGTACATTATCCCAACTCATAGATAATTCTTTATCTTCATCTCTAGGTTTAGTTTCACCTGTTGTTGCATTATAAAAATTATGTTTCTGAAAATTTATAGTACCCATGGCATGTACCGTATGTTCACATAGACTTTCAGATACAGCACCTTTATATAATTTGGCGTATTGTTGCATTATACTTTAAAATCGCTAAACTTATCGTAAGCGTCCTCTTTCTTTTTAAAAGGTTGATTAGTTTGATTAGCGTCAACAATATCTTGTGCTGTTTGTTCTACATCATACAACCTCATTTTACTACGGTCAACACCCACAATGAATGCTCTGTTTGTACTAGGGTCATTATATCTGTTTTTCAACTATTTGATTTTAATTTGACCTAGTTGTTCTAGTTCGTCATTTGAAATCAAAGCGAACATAAAGTCTGCCGTAGCAGGCAGACCAAAACTTTCTGAAGTATCTTCAAGACCAATATCTGTACTGACAAAACCAGTTCTTGTGGTTTGTGTTGCACTAAAGATTGGTACATCAAACTCTACAGCAAGACCTCTAAGTTCTTCTGCAATTGCTTTTACATAAAAGTATGATGATATATTACCACCTTTAAATCTACTTGAAGAACAAATGTTTAGATAGTCAATAAAGATTGCATCTGGTTTAAAACTCTTCTTCAATGATAACTCATTCAACAATGCTCTAAAGTGACCACTATGAGCAGAAGCTGTTGGATATTCTTTGATGATAAGTTTACCTTTTGTCTTAGCTTGTATCTTATCCATCTTGTTATCATACAAATCTTTTGGCATGACATGTAAATCTTCCATAGATACATCAAGTAAGTTTGCATCAATTCTTTCTGCAATTCTTTCCTCTGCCATCTCTAATGTGATATACAATACATTCATACCTTGTGTCAAATAAGATGATGCTACATGGCACATGAATAGTGATTTACCAACGCCTGTGCCTGCAAGAGCAATGTTCAAAGTTTTACTTGGAACACCACCTTTTGTAATTCTATTCATGTAATCAAGGTCGAATTGAAATCTTTTCTCTTTAGTATGGTACCAATCAAATCTGGATTTTGCATCTTCAATATAGTCATGGCCAACATGATTGTCAAACGACACGGCCAATGCATCTGATAAGATACTTGGTATTGCCTCTGGCGTCATCGCCTTGTCTTTGCCATCCAAGATTTTAATACCAGACAATACAGCATTATGTACAGCACGGTCTTTACAAAACTTTTCAGTAGTATCAATCAACCACTGTTCATCACTCTTCTCATCTGATAAACCTACAACATATTCTTTTATTGCTGTATGTTCTTCTTCATTAATATCTTTACGAGTATTAAGTTCAATTAAGATAGTTTCTTTTGTAGGAAGATTATTGTACTTATCAATAAACTTATACACTTCTTCAAATAGTAACTGTTCAGTTCTTGTATTGAAGTAATCCTTTTTAATAAAAGGTAATACTTTTCTAGTGTAATCTTCTCTGAAAAAGAGATTGCTCAGTATTGTGGTTTCTATTCTATTCAATTATTGCCGTCCCATTCTTTAGTTGTTCATCAAGTAATTCTACCAATATATCACCTATATAATTTATAAATTCTTGATTATCAAGCAGGTCTAAATCTCTTGGATTTTTTACTACTGTATAATCAAATGTCAAAGGTAATTTACCCTCAGCATCTTCTTCCACTTTTGGTGGTATGCCAACCTTACCATATTTGTAAATGGTATCAGCAAATGGTCCTTCGGTCAACTTAATACAAGTATGGTCTTCGCCCTCTTTTTGAGCAAAGACATATCTTCTATTCGTCTTCGTCAGAGCCGTAGCTGAATTTTCTTTTTGTGTACTCATCAATTTGGTCTAATACCTCTTTTGTAAAATATGTTTCAGGATTATCATTGATTGTTTTACCAAATTGTTTTGTACCATCCGGCAATTCAATTCTTGTTGATACTTTCTTAAAGATACCAGCCTCTTCTGCAAGTTCTAACAAACCATAGTGTCTATCTAAACCATGTTTGTATGATAATCTTACATCAATTTGTGCGTTCTCTTTAGTTATTCTGGACTTATAATTTTTACAATGTATAATATTACCTACTACTTCTGTACCCTCTTTTTCTTTTCGTTTACCTAAGTAGATGATTGATGAAGCAGCGTACTTCAAACCTGAACCGCCACCCATTTCTTTTTGTGGGAACATAGAACCAATAACATCATATGTGTGATTGGTCATAATCATAGGAACACCTGCTTGGCCTAGTTTCAATGTCAATACTCTAAATGTTGATTTTACAATCTGACTTCTAGTCATATCTCTAGTTTCTTTACCAGCGGCTGTATCATCCATTTCTTTTGTAGTCGATAACATACCTAAACTATCTAAGACAAACATTATAGGTTTTCTCTCAGACTTATCTTGAGCAATGTATTTGTCTAATACTGTCAATGATTGTGTTCTAAATTCTTGTACTGTTGATACAGGCATTACAACTAATCGTTTACTATCAATGCCTCTACTTTCAACCATAGATTTTGATACTGCACTTTCACTTTCAAAGTAGATAACACCAGCATCTGGATCCTTATCTAAGAAAGCCTTTACAATACCTAATGCGAAAAAGGTTTTACCTGTCGCAGCTTCACCGGCGATTGCCGTAATTCTACTATCTGGTAGTCCACCATAAATTGAACCACTTAGTAAGGCATTAAATGAATATGAACCTGTGTCAATGAAATTATCTACATCACCACCTGTGCCGTCACTTGCTAGTGAGGCATACTCATTGCCTGTTTGTTTGATTATATCTTTTAAAAAATCACTCATCATTTCTCCTTAGTTTCATATAATATACCATAGTTTAGTATGAATGGCAAGCTTATCTGATAATATCAATTTCAGCATCTTTTGTCCATATTTCTAAATCATTTCTGATACGGTTTTCTTCTTTTAATTTGTTGTATCTTTTGGTGGCTATTTTCTTCCACCATTCTACAACTCCAGGTACGGTATATCTATCATAGTTATCTGCTTTGACAATCTTATCTGTCTTACCATTTATAATATCTATATAGTTTTCTATACCATAATTACTTGTGTAATATCTTTTTTGTTCGGTCAAATTCTTTGCATTTGCAATGGTAGTTTTAAACTTTTCTAGTTCATCACCATCAAGGGCTTTCTTTACAAGACCAATAATACCAGTGGTCATTTTAAGTTTACGACTTGATGCATCTACTTTTACTAGTTGACCTTTACCAATAATATTTTCAACATACTCTACCATATCTAGGTATGGTTTACCATGCATCATAGGAATAAAATCTGACATTGTATTACCTTTGTATCTTAGAAATGGTTTCATTCCGTCATACATCGAAGCGCCTTTTGTTTTCCCATATAAAGATGTGGTTTCAAATAGCACCAGGTTCATACCATACTTTTCATTCAACTTTTCCCTAACATAGTGTGAACAACAGATGCCAGCCAATAACTTACCACCGAGATAATTATAACCAAAGGGCTGACAAGGCACAATAACAAAACCCATAATGGCTGTTTTGTTAAAAACAGTGAGATTAGGGACATTACCCAAGAGGTCATTCCTAGGTTTACAATTAATAACAGGACTACCAAAACGGATAAAGCCCAAAAACTTATTAGTAATCTTATCTTTGACGGCAAGTTTCAATGCCTTTCCTGGAATAGATACCATATTACTATGGGAAGAAATCATATTTATGCAACTGTCCCATGTGTGATTATCTAGTTCAACAATTTCAATGTCCATGTCTTGTGGTGATATGGTAAAATCATCAAACATATCACTATCAAACCCCATACCAGGAAGAGAAGTCGGTAAACTTTCTATCTGAGCCATTTTCTGGTCACGCATGTATTGGTCTATTCTGTCAAACTGACCAAAGTAGTCATTAAATATATTAGCACAATGTAGTGCTTGCTCTCTATCTAGGGTCTTCATTGTTCCATATCCATAATAAAATTGCCATCAATAATAAGGGTATTATACTATATAATATTGCTAATGGCAAGCCAAAACTATCCAAAGAATGCCTCCAGGTTGGCAGTTGGTTCTGCTTTCCAGTTTATTGCGTCTAGTATAAATCGCATAGGGTCAAGAAAGGTCTTGTCAAACATCATATTGTAATCAACATACTCTTGTAATTTAAACTCTTCTGGTAATGTGGTCACATAACTAATCACATCAAACTTGAATGGATTGGCAGGTATTAATTTAATAAATTTAATCTTATCGCCTTCTTGTACAAGAGGATATTTGTTCTGCAATCCTAGTTCTTCAATCTTATGATTATATATCAATGCACCTTTCACATGGATTGGTGTACCTTTAACAAAGATGTTACTTGCATCACGATATTTTCTAAGATTGTTACAAGACCTTGGAAACGATACGGCTTCTGCTGGTAACTTCATAAATTCTTTTCTAAAATCTGAAATGTGTTTATGTAAGTCATGTTCTTCTTTGCCCATAATTACAGTAATCGCTTCTTTAATTTTACCACGACACACCTGAGGTGTACTAGACTTGACTGCTTCAATCCCCATAAGTTTCAACTTAGGGTTAGCAAGTCTTACGCCCTCTTCGTCTAGTACATTCAGCATGTATCTTTTCTTGGCAATCCAAATACCTTTGTTGGCGATAACTTCTCGTTTCATCACCATTGCATTTTTAAATGCGTTAGAATAATCTGCTAGTTCAGTAAACCACTTTTCGATTTCTGGTTCAAACTTCTGTTCACAAACCTTGTTTAGAAAATCTACAATCTGGTCATCTGTTTTACCTTGACATGTTGCCTCAACTAATTTATCAAGTCGAACATAGATACTATCTGTATCTGAAGCCACAACATAATCTTGATTATCAGTTTTCAATATCTTGTTTAGATATTTATTCATGTGGTTTTCAACAAAACGAATGATAAACTGACCAGCAGTTGTGATACCAGCGGCCTGTCGTACATCATAATATCTAAAGTATTGATTACCAACTGCACCATAAGCTGAGTTCAAGGCAATCTTTCTTGCCCATTGAATATTATGGCATCGAGCAATCTCTCTTTTAAGTGTGACATCACCAGTCTTTTCGAATTCAATCTTTGCCTTAATCATTCGCTTCTTGTAAATCACTCGTTCTTTGTACATCTTCTCCATCATCTCAGATAGAAAACCTTGACTATCTCGTTTGAACATTGCACCGTTTGGTGTCATGGTCAAATCATTCTCTTTAAGAAAATCTAAATCAAGTTTTTTGTGAAGCATCTTTTCAACACCAGGAATAGTATCGTGAGAACCATATAGTTTTTCTGGTGAGATATTGTATTGAATAAGAATATGTGGATATAGAGAGTTGATATCAAATGAAACCATCCACTTGTGTTGACCAGGTATAGGGTCTTTTACATATGCACCCTCATACTTGGAATCCTTTGTGTGTTCTTCTCTAGGTGGTACACATATCTTTCTCTCCATCAAATAGTTTGCAATCAAGGTATCCCACACTCTAACTTGTGAGAATATATCATCATAGTTTACCTTACTTTCATATGCAACAGTAAGTGACAGGTCAATAAGACCAAGTTTATCTTCTAGTTTATCAACAATCTCAACATCTTGTATGTTGTAATCGACAAACTTTTGAAAGTCTTTCTCATAAAATTCTTTGAATGTGCCGTAAGGGTTTTCATTCTTTGGTTGTTTTAGTTCTAGTTCGCCAATGAAATCTAGTTTGTAACTCTCTTGCCTTGTTGGTATAAACCACTTGTACAAGTCGAGGTAATCTAGTACAGCAACACCTTTGATATCATATACAGTTTGTACACGACCTTGTGTTCTGACTTCTTTTGCTTCTGCAATATTCCAAGGTGACATTTTGTTTGCCACTTCACTACCTGCAATTGCTTTAATTCTGTTCATCAAGTATGGCATGTCAAAGAATTTACAATTCCAACCAGTGACAACATCTGGATAGTTTTTAATCCAGAATTTCATAAACTGAAATATTAATTCTTTCTCATGTTTACAATAAACATAAGTTACATCTGGTCTATCGTTCTTGTATTCGCCGATACCCCATGTAATGATTTGTTTGTTAGATTGATTTTTTACTGTAAGACAAATAATTGTTTCTTGTGGATTTTCTACATCAGGAAAACCTGCTTCACAAGTTGTTTCAATATCAACTGTGAAAATCTTAATCAAATCTTTTGACCATTCAATATCTTTAGGATATTCTTGGCCGATATACTGATAGTGATATCTTTCTAAACCATAAACAGGCGACCTCATCTCGGTCATCTCTTTACGAAAACGCCTAGCATCAAAGATATTATCTAAAGTAAAAGGTTTTAGGTTTTGACCTTGTAGATTTTTGTATGGTGATTTTTCATTAGTAAGAGAATAATGAGTTGGCATAAAATCCATTCTCTGTTTATAATCTTTACCATTCTTAATACCTCGTACAAGAAGTTTACCACGGTGTTCTATAACATTTTTATAAAAGTTCATCATTCCTCAACATAACAATTAGACCATTATGGTCTTTATTCAATTCAATTTGACAGGCCAACCTGCTTACACCTGGCTTGTAACCTTTCTTATATTCCAATAAGTCGATTTCAGGAGTATTATAATCTATTTTACCAAGTTTGTCAAGCCACATATCTCCAATATAAACATGACAAGTACCACACGAGCAAGTACCACCACAAGTTGCTGGTATTTCTTCAATGGGAGGATCCGAGTGAAATTTAGCGGCCTCCATGAGTGTCGTTCCTTCTGGTACTTTAACTTTCTGGACATAAGTAACTTCCCCCACTTCTCTGTGAAAGAAAATGGTTATCATACTTTCGGCAGTTTTGCTTCAGTTATAAGTTTTGATTGTGATGGTGTTGCTTTGATAAGACCTGAAGTATTTTCAGCATAGTTATCTGCAATATCTTTTTTAGGATTAATCATAGTGATAACTTTATCTTTATCTACTGTGATTTCGGCATCATCTGTATATGGTTGCCATGGTGACAACATCAATTGCACAGGTTGTCCTGGTGCCTGTTGTCTTGGTATCAATACGAAAGACTTTTTAACCTTAACTTCGGTATCCGTCACTTCGATATCACCAATTACATCTTCGCCTGTTGCCAAACGAATTATCTTAATATTCTTCATACTCACTCCTTCATTATTTAAACATTATAACACAACTGACCTAATTTGGCAAGCTGTATTTCGTTGTTATTACATATTTTCTTTGTGGGTTTACCATGACATTTAATGTATTCATAAATGCACGGTCAAGAAGAATAGGTGTTCTATCTTCTCTATCATCAATGGTAAATTCTACATCTTTGTAAAAACCACCAGCGAATTCTACATCTAGTTTTACGACATATCGGTCTTCATCATAATCTCTTAGGCCACCAACTTTGATTTCTTCTTTACGAACAATATCAGAAGTTATTGTTTTGCCGAGAAGAGACCATCTAATTTGTCTACCAGATACCGAAAACTTATCACTATGTATGACAGGCATGCCTGAATTACCAGTGTCAAACTTAGCAACAATTTCTCCAAAAGGTTTGATTGTGACCACTTCTTTGTAGCCACACTCCGTTGGAGTAGTATATCTATTTCTTTTATCAGCAAAATGCTGGATAACCTCACGAGATATGTTCTGATTACTCGCATCTTCAATTCCCTCAGTTCCAGGTGATGAGTTCACCTCTAGCATAAATGGCGGTTCTTTATCTCTATTCTTACTAGGTATAAAATCAACTGCCGACCATGTCCCGTTTACTGCTTTAGCAGCTCTAAGACTTTCTTCTATTTCTAATTCTGTTAGTTCAATGTTTTCTGGTTCTGAACCTTGTGATACATTTGACCTGAAATCTCCTTCGATAACTGGTCGTTTCATAGCTGCAATAACTTTACCACCTAATACATGTACTCTAACATCATAGTCTGTTTTAATATATTGTTGTGCCAATAAATCTGTGTCTTCATCTTGTTTGTGTATTAGTTGTACAATACTGTCTAATGACTTAGCACTTTCAACAAACAATACACCGACACCTTTACTACCTCTTAAAGTTTTTAAGATAAGAGGAAATTTAAGACCAGCATTCTCTACTTGTTCTACTGATTTTTCGGGGTCGTTTATTAAAAAGGTTTTTGGTTCTGTTAAACCATAATCTGCAAGTCTTAATGAAGTTCTATACTTGTCAGCACAAATTGAAATACACTGTCTATTATTAACTAGACAAACTTCTTCTTTTTCTAAAATAGAAACAAAGTCCATCCAACTATCTTTTCTGGTAATACTACCACGAATAATAGCAACAGTTCTCTTGTCGATTTCAAAACCTTTTTTATCGTCTTGATTATGAAATCTACGAACACCGTCTTCTAGCGTTGTGTAACCACCAGTAAGTTTAAACAAGTAGTGTGGATATTTTAGTTTATCACACTCCTCTTGTAGTCTATCAGCCGTATGAAAAGTCTTCGCCTCTTCAGGTTCATCTGTTACGATGAGTAATCTTAGAAAAGGTTGTTCTTTTTTTGCTTCTGATAAAAAATCTTTAAACTTTGGTACTAACATTTCCGCCATCAGTTCCTTCAATCTTTTTGCCTATGTTATATTTAGCAGTCAAGTTCCATTCATTCTTTTCTTTAAATGGTAATACTTTAATTTGGCTTAGTGGTGCTTTTTCTTCTACTTTTTTAGTATCAACAATTGCAACTAGTGACCAATCTTGTAGTAATAATGCAATAGTGTTTCTTCGTTGAATATCGTTTTCAACTAAAGTAGATTTTTTACCATCTAAGGCAAACAACTCTTTGAAGTGTGTAATGTAATACTTGCCTTGCTTGTGTAAAATATGGCATGATTGGTATAATGTTTTGTCTTTACGACTAGCAACACCAATCCTTGTTAATGTTTCTCTGATTTTTAAAAAATCATCTGGTTGTGAGATAGTGACCTCTAACATATCACTAGCCGACCAACTTATAATTTCTTCGCTCATTTTCTTTTTCTCCCACCCTTAGAAAGGTTTATTCTTATACTTTCAATTTGGTCGTTAGACAATAGGTTGAGAGCTTCTTTTGCTTTTGTGTTACTGTAACCATAATACTCTTTCACTATATCCATGTCCTTTAGTTTGGCTTGTGATAACCACTTGCCACCAAATCGCTTCTTCTTTCGGATACTATTTATAAGATAATGAAATTGCATTGTTTTTGGTAAGAAATGATAACCATTCATTTCATTAGCATTCATCACGGTATCATAATGCATAGATACACACTTGTTAATAATGAATGGTGCATACTTCTTAGTCCATTCAGTGTCTTCACTATCAAGTAAAGGTTCTTTACTGTAGTTGATAGAGTTTAGGTAATCTTTCAATTCATACATAATATTTAATCTCTTTCGGTTTGAAAGGCAATTTAGTCAATACAAAATTTACAACATCTTCTAGTTCGTCATCTCTTATATTATATAGTTCTTGTTGATTTTGTGTTAACTGTATTCGTCTGCCTTTGTATAATTTTTTTACAATACCTTCCGCTTCATATGTTTCTAATGTTGAAGATAATACAATCTCTACATAACATCTGAAATCATTTCCTGGTTGGTTTCTACTTCGCATTACGGCACTAAGAAATTTGGCCTGACCGATTTTTAATTCACCTCTTGCAAGTACACCTGTTTCAAAATCTTTAATGTGTGACCTGCCAAAGTATAATACAAATCGTTCTTGACCAGCTTCTTCATAGCCAGTGCCGTCTTTGGTCTTTTGAGTTCTATGGCCTTCATCTAGTCTATCTTTACAATAGTCTAGGTAACCAATGCCTTTTACCATTACACCCTCTATTTAAAATTACAGTTTGCCATAATCTCGGTAAGACATGCAACCATATTGATTTCTTGGTCAGCAACAAAGGCTGCTTTGTATTGATAACCTGCAATAATTAATACTGCTTGAGGTACTGATTTTTTTTCAAGTGCCTCGTATAGATTATTATAGATTGTAGAAAATAAAGATGATGGTTCTTTATCTAAGTTATTGATAACCCACTTTCGCATATCATTAAACTTTTTGTCTTTTAAACTAGACATAAGTTCTTTGGTATTACTTTCAGATAAATTAAACAATACACCAGTGTCAATCTCACCTCGTACAGAATATCTTTGAAGTTCATTGATAGTTCTACGGAAGTCTGGATAATGTTTTTGTATTAGTTCTGCAAGAACCTTTGGGTCAAACTTAATCTGTTCATCTTTAAGAATACCAGATAGTCTAGTCATAAATGCCTTGGCAGTTTTAACCTTTTGACCATTCTTAATTGCAAAATCAATAACAGTACAACGACTATGTAAAGCAGGTATAATCTTCATCTTATAGTTACAAGTAAATATAAATCTACAGTTCTTGTAAAATGTTTCAATGAAGTTACGCAAGGCAGGTTGAACGGACTCGGCATTCATATAGTCTGCCTCATCTACAATCACCACTTTATGGTTTGATTGTTCTGTTAATGATACTGTAGAGGCAAAGTTTTTAATCTTGTGCCTTAATGTATCAATCTGTCGGCCTTCATCTGAACCATTGATGATGATATAATCAGCACCCATTTCTTCACATAAAGCACGAGCAACAGTAGTCTTACCTGTACCGGCAGAACCACTTAATAACAGATTTGGTATTTCGCCTTGTTTAAGAAACTCTGAAAATGTTTCTTTTAGACTTTCTGTAAGGATACAATCCTTAATTTTTCGTGGCCGATATTTCTCGACCCACAAATACTCTTCTGACATAATATACTCCTCAATTGTTTCATAATTTAAAATTCACTATCAGGTTCAACAGCAATCCAATATTGTACTTTTTGGTTTCTGTTTACAAAGTGTGAAATCTTCGCTTGAGAAATCGCCACATCATAGTCGCCCATAATCATTTTAAGGTTTTCAGTTTTGAAATATGCCTTAAAAGTTTTGTCTGATTGACCTACTTCAATTGAATAATCATTTGAAGATGGAGTTTTTTTGTCTAATGCAATCAACTTGATTGTACTACCATCGCCTTCAACGGCCACATCTGGTAGACCAAGTGTGTTAACACCTTTCATAAGTTTAGTAAACATCTCTTTGGTAAGTTGGAATGTTACAAACTTATCTGGCATTGTAATAGGCTTTGTTGGCGCCACTACAACTGATTTATCTGCAAAATAATATTTGATTGATTGCTTACCATTAGCATCTTTAATAGTCAGTTTTTGACCACCATTAAAGTTCAAACTTGCTTTGTCAAACAAGTCAACTGCTCGTAAGAATTCAGGCAAATCATAGATTGCAAATTCTTGTTCAAACTTCTCACCGATTTCAGCTTCTGCCAAAATATTTTTAAGTGTAGAGATAGTTTGAATTTTGTTACCAGGACTAACAACGATACCTTGGTTGATATCAGAAAAGTTCTTTAGAACGGCAACTGTTTCACTACTTATATTCATAATATATTTCTCCTTTAAAAAATTAATTATATATCATATCTCATCAAATGGCAAGTCCAAGATGCTTAGCTACATTTTCTGGAGATGTTTCACCATATGGGTCATTTTCACCACTATCTTTAGGTTCAATAAACCATTTCTCAATTACATTATCATTTACGATACATGCATAACGCCATGACCGATTACCAAAACACACATCGGATTTATCTGTTATCATACCCATACCATTGGTAAACTCACCATTACCATCAGGTATTACTTTAACATTTTTTATGCCTAAGTGTTTTGCCCAAGCGTTCATAACGAAACTGTCATTAACAGACACTACATAGATTTCATCTATACCAGCATCTTTAAATTTTTGATAGTTCTCTTCAAAACCTGGTAGTTGATATGTACTACAAGTAGGAGTAAATGCCCCAGGTAATGAGAATAAAATTACTTTTTTACCACCAAACAATTCAGTTGATGATAGGCCAACATACTCACCACCAATAGGGCAACCACCTTCTTCTGGTTGTTCATCACCTACACGGCATTGGAAAGTTACATTGGGTATTCTTTTTGGTATCATTCTATATCCTTCATAATTAAATATTGGAGCGAGTAGGGAATTTCGCAATCCCGACCTCTTCGTTGGCAACGAAGCGCTCTACTTCTGAGCTATACTCGCATAAATTTGGAGCGGAGTGATTGTACTGCCCAATCTTCTCTTGGTTGGAAACCAAGTGTGTTACTTTTATACTAACTCCGCATTTGTTCATTGTTTACAATAATACACTAAAGGCGTCCTAATGTCAAGCCTAGGACGCCAATAGTCTAATTATTATTTAATGTTGATAGTTCTAGCTTTCTTATGGTCTGGAACAATCTTCTCTAAAGATACTTTTAAAAGACCATCTTTTAATTCAGCACCTTTAACTTCGATATCATCAGCAACTGTAAATGATTTAGAGAAGCTTCTCTTAGCAATGCCTTGATGTAATACACCATCATTGTCTTCCACTTCTTTTTCTTCTTTACTTTTTACTGATTGGATTTTAAGAATATTATCCTCAAAATCTACTGAGATATCCTTTTTACCATAGCCAGCTAACGCCACTTCAATATCATATGTTAAAGAACCTGTCTTTACGATATTGTATGGTGGGTAGTTATTGGCTGTTAGACTAGGTAGATGATTAGTCATGTGGTCGAAATGTTCAAACATATCGTCAAACCCCACGGTAAACGGTCTTAGTCCTGTAAAAATTGAATGAATTGCTTTGTGATTTGTCATATTAATCTCCTTTGTTAAGCAAGTTTATATTCGACACCTCTAATGAGCATGTCATAGTTATTTATATAATCATTATCTATCATATTTCAAGTGGTAGTTTTTTGTATATTAGAGGCTATAAAAAACTACCAAAATCGAGCCGCAGCTTAAGTTTGTTCAGAGTTAAAACCAGGCGCAAATGCCAAAACACTCATTCAGGTTAACGCTAGCGCCCCTGAATTCTGGTGGGTTGAGGTAGGTCTCACCCTCATTATACTAACTTATCTTACTAAGCCTATCACCGTAGTGCTACTAAGACCAATGAACCCAAATAAGGTGGTGGTTTTGTTCAGTCAGACCACCAACTGCTGACTATTAGGTGTTTTAACACTGGCGTCACCCCTTCCTCGCAGTAGGTCTTACGATTTGCCTACTCCCCTATTTATTACATAACAGGCACAGGCGAGGGAAACTCTAGTTATCGCATCTGCTCTAACTTTTTCATCTTCTTTTTATAATTCTTTATACCAGCCTTTTTAGCTTCACGCTTG
>Ga0070747_1000307_pt1 | contig 25094 bp, 28 predicted proteins | sample VirMetDEL_Mar_31_FD_77321 | JGI IMG/M metagenome (GOLD analysis project Ga0070747, IMG submission 77321) | Aqueous microbial communities from the Delaware River and Bay under freshwater to marine salinity gradient to study organic matter... | ecosystem: Environmental > Aquatic > Marine > Coastal... | reverse complement strand
TTTAGGAACAATACTAGTTTCAAAAGACGATGAGGAGATGGAGGAAGAGTGGAATGTTTTGTATTGCACGTCTAAAGATCCTAAAAAAGTATTAGATCTGATTGCTAAACATTTTTATGACGATGGAACGGATGAAAACCCTGTTCAAGATAAAAAGGATATGAATAGACTTCTGGGTTGGTGGGTTTTTGCGGATGGGAATATGTCCCAAGTTTATAGTTACTATAATATAAAAAAATCTACCTATAAGGATTTGCAAGGCAAAATATACACGAACAACAACTATAGTTAGGATAATATTATGTCAGGATTACTACCATTATCATACACACTTGTTAAAACTTTAATTCGTGCGTCATGAATCACAAACAATTACGAGAAATTAAACGCTCAAATTACCGCTTCAGCGTGGCCGTTGACCACGAAGGCAACGGCGTTGCGGTGGCTTTATTAGGTAATGAGCTAGTGCCCCTTTTCTGCACAGAATCGGTCAAAGATTGGGATCAGCGAAAGGTTTTTGAAAACCTTTTCATGATTGCCAAGTACAAATATTTCTCTCGGGCGTTTGCCTTGAGAAAACATCTTGATTAAAGGGAGTTATACAATGACGGAAAAAGAATATAATAGAATGCATAACAATGGAAAAATAATTTTTAAATTCACCCGTAAAGATGACGTTCGCAAGGTGAGAGAGTTGGTTGATCAACTCGTGTACGAGTTGGTTGAGGATGAAGTACCTTTTCAACGCCTCCACGCCCTTGCGTGGGATATTGTAAACGCAACAAGGCAAAAGGAGCAAAACGATGAGTAAAAGAAGACAAGAATGGAAAGATATATCTAGTTCATTAGCTCCTGAGAATCTTTACGAAGATGGCGAACTTGATGATTATGAGGCGGAACAAAAGCGTAAAAATTTAATAACACGGGCTAAAGCACTATATTGGGCAGGGTATCCATGCCCTAAAGATGTTCTTGATATGACAGATGACGAAGAAGCATTACAACCTTTTGTGGAGGAGACAGATAAGGCAATCAGAGAATTAGGTGGTGTTATTCCTGTTATTGGAGGAACAGACGATGACACACGCTAGAAATGTAGCCAAAATGGATATTTTAACAGGCTACGAAAAAAATGAATGTATGGCTTGTGGTTACACCTCATACGAATGGGGAGAGGTTTACGATGAAAAAGGGGAGAAAATTACGTCTTGGTCGGAGGACGATCATGTTGTATGTCCCAAATGCCACAGTTTTGATTATTATTTTACGGATAACGAGGAGAAAAACGATGAGTGAATTATTCCCCGACCCAAATAGGCAGAGGACTTTGGATGAGGTTCTTGATATGGCTGACAGTAAGAGAAAAAAGCTTGAGGGTGTTGGTTTATCCGATGCTCTAAGAACGGTTGTTGAATGTGTGTATTATGCGTCTCAACCAAGACTGACGTATGGCGTGGACACTATGATGCGAGATGTTAAAAAGGCGATAGACGATGAGAATTGAGGTTTTTGCGGAAACAAGCTCTACGGCAGAGAAAATTGCTGAGTTTTATGATGAGGAAATTTACAATATGTGTTTTTCTAAATTAGAAGCGTGGGCGAAGGAAAACGGATGGCAGATGATAACGGAAAGGGTGTTAGATGCAGAAGAGACGGATTAAGAAGAAGGTGTTGCCTGAGACGCGAACCGCGTGTGTAGATCTGTATAACACAACAGATATGACGTATAGCCAGATTGCGGATCGTTTAGGGATACGTCAATCTACGGTGGGGTCTTTATTGACGATGGAGAAGGTTGAACGAAGAAAAGCTCGAGGGGGCAACTTTTCTTTTCCTGCTCGGACGAAAGACCCACGCAAGGCGGAGTCATGGGGCCGTGGTTTTTGGCACATGAATATTAAACTTTTAAACAAATACAAGGGAGATTAAAAAATGGTTGTAAACAAGTTCTCTAAAAAAATTCAGATGATTACGGTGTATGTGGCTAGTGACGCTGATTGTAACGCTTTTGATGAAGTTATAAATGCGGTTTCAAATGTATTGGATTTGACGTTAATTGACTATGACAGTCCTGTTGAATATCAACTCGAGAAGGTGCGTGATTAATGTTTTTTTTGTTTTCGTTAATTAATCACGGTCAGAAGGTTGTGGAAGAGAATAAGAACACGAAGCAAAGGGAAATAAACGTGTCTCAGTACAGTGATGAGGCTCGGTGGGCGAGAAGCTTTGTTTCCTGTCCCAAGTGCGGTTCGAGACATTACGACCTGTATGTTTTAGATATGAAGGGGAAGTTTCGATGTAAGAAGTGCGACACCACATTTGAAAAGGAGAACGACTAATGGAAGAAGAGATATGTACCGTGTGCGGTGGTGAAGGCACTATAGAGAGTGAGTTCTTTGTACGTGCCTCAGTAGACAACGATTATGGTTTTATAGACACGAAGGTAGAAGAATGTGAAGCCTGCGATGGAATGGGGTATAAGGAGACGGAGGAGGCTAACAATGAGTAAAAGTTTAGATCTATGGGAAACAGTTATCGTGCAAATAAAAGCCGACTTTGAAAACCGTGATGAAACCGCTGTCTTTGAAATGCTTAAAAGTATACCTCAAGAAAATCTAATAGCTTTTCTACCAGAAGAAAAGCAGTTTAGTTTTCTGCAAGCAGAAAGGGGGAAGAAATAAGGCCTAGTTAAAGTTGCAACGCTCTGAATACTTCATTCCATTTAATATGAGGATATTCAAAGAACCCTCCGAGGGGCTGAACATTCAGCCCCTCTTTTTTTATGTCTAAAACCTGAGAGGCTTTGTATAAGGAAAGGGAAAGGTTTTTGTCTTCGACCATGATCCATGATCGGGTGTCCCTGTTTCGTTCAAAGAAGGAGACTTGATGGGCAGAAAGATTAATTCTTTTAGTGGATGTAATTTTAAGTTCTATAAAATGAAAATGGTTTTCGGGGCATTTAAGTAAGAGGTCGGGGATGCCTTTAGTGGCAAACGTGTCAATTTTAAGCAACGTCCAATTCTTGTTTGTTGTTTTCGCTAGATTCTTCAGGTTGTTTTTTATCTTCAGGTAGAAGTGTTTCTCCGACCTCTTCTTGGCTTTGGTGTTCGATGATGAGGTTTTCAGTATCTCCTCGAGTTCCATCATTTTTAATTTCTTTCAATCGTTTAAGCACTTCATCTTTATTCATTTGATCGATGGACCCGTGCAATATTTCTTTACGGTCGATGTAGATACCTTGCGCCTGCCCTCTTCTGTACTCAGCCATTACGGAAGCAGAGTATGCCCCGTTCTCTTCTGCTCGCCGCGACAATTGATCTAGTCTTTTGATATGACGTTGATACGTGACTGCGTATTTGCGGTCTAGCTCTGTTCTATACGTTTGTAGATACCGAACAACATGAGGGCATTTGTAGGGATTAAGGAGTTCTGAAGCACGGACATGAGCAGAGCCTTTTGCATATCCCGCCTCGATAGCCGCCTCTGTATTAGTAATTTCCCCGTCCCGTGAGACGAGAGCTTTGACAAATAGCTCTTCTTTGCGAGTTAATCTTTTAGACACTCGTTTCTGATATGCACGGTCACTTGGGTTTAGGCTTAAAAGAGCTTTTATAGGCATTTTATTACTTTATAAAAAAGAACCTCGATTTTCAACTGAAAACCGAGGCTAAGTTTAGGGACGAAAAAAATGTTTCGGGTTGTGTAATCTCATAATTTAGTATATGTTTGTATATATTACTAATAAAAAGGATGCCGTCGTGAATAGATATAAGATTATATACCAGAAGTTAGATGAAAAAGAAAGAGTTATTCAAGATTCTTTTGTTTTTTTAGCATCAACGCCATTAGAGTTTTTGTTAAACGCTAATCATGCTTGTCAAAAGAACTATGTTAGGGCTACCCGAGATATTTTATCTATCACGGAAATAACCGGGAAGGAGGGTAAACTTGACAGAAACAACGTAATGGAGCAGGCTAAAGAGTTAATTAACGGAGATAGGGCTAAATCTTATGGAGATCCTGTAGTTTCTCATACTCGAATAGGGAGAGGGTGGGGGGCAATCTTAGGCATTAAAGATATTTCTGCGTCTACTGTAGCTCTGATGATGACGTGGTTAAAGATTTCCAGAATTGTTTTAAAGGGTAATCAAAAAGATTCTTTTGTTGATGCAATTGGTTATCTTTCTTTAGCTTCGGAGTGTCAAGAAGAGAGTAAAGATGAGCAGGAAAGATCCGAATTGCCCAAAAACGTGGGGTAGAGGTTTTTATGAAGACAATCTCGATTTAAAGACAGGGGTTGTAAGAACGGCTTTGTATTTTAAACATAAGTACGGGAGCAGTTTAGTTTCTGAGACAGGGTCTTCTTCTAATCGGTGCGTGGAAGAAAATGCTTATGAGGTACTTAATATGGTGAAAGAGTAAAGATGATTGAGGAAAAAGACGCAGAGGAGGTTCTTTTACATTTGCAAAAGGCGTGTGCGCTTGTCCAACAAAACGTAAGAAAATCCGTTTCTAGGACAAATGTACGTGAGATACAACGTGCAAAAGAATTACAAAGGATCAATTCTCTTTTAGTTTCGATTTGCGATGTAATGAAAAAATTTAATGAACAGGAGAAGAATAATGAACTTGAGCGTGAAACCTTTATTAGAGAGAAACGAAAAAAAGAATCATCAATTGTTGGAGTCATCCTTTGATAAGGCCATTATGGGTTTAGAACGGGTACATTACAGTGTCGTTAAGTTGATTTGTGAAAACAAAATAAACCGTGATTCGTGGATCGGGGAGGGTGATCACCCGTTGAATAGAACGAATGCGCTTTTAAACGACACGATTGATTTGCTGATTGATCTAAAGGGGGTCATTGATAAGAAAGAAGTGGAGGAGAAAACCAATGGACATAATAGCAATACAATCCGACTCGAGAGGAAAAAAGAGACAAGTGATAGTAGAGCTTGTTCCTAAAGTTAAAAAGAAAACATGCGCGGATATGCTTAAACAAAAATGGCAGGGGTTATGGGACAAAATAACCCCTGAGATTGAGTTATGAAAGGCGTAAAAGATGGAAATCATTTATTTTATAAACACATGTATCCTGTTGTTTTTATTTATGTTCCCTGTTTTAACCGTCGGCTTCTGGATGTGGCAAGACAACATCCTTAGAGATTTTCCTTTTGGGGTTAGTTTAGCTTACGCAATAATGGCTTTATCTCTATGGTTAGAGTACGTGTGGTGAAGCAAAGTTTAAATGTTGTGTGTTTTGACGGAAACACACTGCAGGGAAGAAACCTCAGTTGATGGTCCCCTCTGGGGTTTCTTTTTCTGCCACCGTTTTAATTAAATTTCTAATCGTTCCAGAAATTGTACGGTCTTCTACTAAACTTCTTTCTTTAATTAAATTGTAAGTGTCAATAGACAAAGCTACTGATTTATATTTGTTCTTGTCCATTTTTAGCTCCAATCATTTGAATATAATGTTATTATATGAAAAATTATGTAATGTCAACGGTTTCACCCCAACTTGGACCTATTTCTAAATCGCAACGAGAGGGTATCTCTAGTGGAATAGCTTCTTCCATTATTGTCTTAATCTCTAAAGCCTGCGCTTTGCTTGTAACGCTACAGCACAATTCGTCGTGAACTTGTACAAGCGGAACAATTCCGGCTTTAAAGACATTTACCATCGCCTGTTTTGTCATGTCGGCGGCAGAACCCTGTATAAGTTTATTGAGACTTTTGTATGTGTAAGCACGTTTTAGGTTTACTCTTCCGTATTTCTGCTCCGCCTCCGGTCTTTTATAGGCTTTAGTAAGAGCAAAGGTAGCAGGCTCCCATTGATCGAAAGTCAAACGCCTACCCCGTAAACTCCGCAGATACGCGGCATCTGTAGTCTGTCGGTTAAGGCGTGTAATAAGAGCCTGTTGCATACCTTTGACGAAAGGAACGCGAGAGTGATACTTTGCTGTTAATTCTTTTGCTTCTTCCAAAGAAAGGTCTAATTGTTCAGCAAGTTTCTTTACACCCATGCCATAAATAATACCTAGGTTAATTGTTTTAGCTTGTTTTCTAGGTATGGAGGCCATCTCCGCCACCAAGCTGTGAAAATCTGTCTCTGGATTACTTCGGTAATTTTCAACAAACTCCTTCACGCCCTCTAAAGGCACAGCATTCTTTTGCCATTGATTGTAAACTTCTGCATAGTGAACCAAGATGCGTGGTTCCTGTTGCGAAAAATCGATGCTAGACCACTGTTCTTTCTCCTCTGGTACAAAGAGGTTACGAACCGAAGTTGGTGTTCCTTTGCCGTAATTAGGGATCTGTTGAAGGTTTGGGTTATTCATGGAAATACGTCCAGTAATCGTACCGCCTTCGCCCCCTCGCACCTGATTAATGTGAGAATGTATGCGACCATTTACAGAATGTTTTTGAATCGTCTTAATAAACGTACCATTGATTTTATTAACTTCTCTAGCCTTGGCTATTAATTTAGGTATTTCATGCGTGTGCTGAGACAAAAACTCTTTAGTAAACGAAGGTTTCCCTTTTTCTGTTCTTGGATAAGGTATCTGTTGTTCTTTAAAAGCAATCTCTATACTTTGTGCCGACCATATATCAACATTTAATCCTGTAACCTTTTTTATCTGAGAAAGAAGTTGCTTCTCATCTTGTCTCAATATCTTCTGTGTTTGCTCGGCTCTGTCTAAATCTACCCGAACCCCACGCCACGTCATTTCGACTAAACAAGGCAACAACTCTACTTCAAGATCAAAGACTGTTTTAAGATCGCTTCTTTCTAACTCGACGTTAAAGAATTTCCACAGATCTAACGTCAACTCAGCGTCTGTTTCTGCATACCCTCCTACAAAGTTTGCAGGCATCTTCCACATCTCAGATTTTGCGTCTAAACCAAACTCTGTAGCCGCTTTCACTAAACCCTTTTCAGACTTTGTTTTGCCTAAGTAATCAAAAGCAACCGCGTTAAGAGAATAAGAGAAACGTGTTTCATCTAATAGACTTGCAACAAGCATTGTATCCACTATCTTGCCATTAATCTTATGACCCATTGCTTTTAACCACCCAACATCGTATTGAGCATTGTGGAAAATCTTGTCACAAGGTAAAGCAAGCATATCTTTTAACCATTTGTTAACAAGGCGTTCATCTAGATTGCCTCCGCCCATATGCTTGAGAGGAAAATAACCTTTAAATTCATCCGTGCAAACCGCTACACCTACAACGTCACCGTTTCCCGTGGGCCAACCGGGTCCGGAAGAACGAAGGTCCGGGTCCCGTGTTTCGAGATCAATAGCAATATGCTTGGCTTGAGACAAATCAGGGAAATTTTCAGGAGGGGTCCACGAATCTACTGTCGTTATCCGCGCTAAATTTAAAATTCCTTGTTCCATATCAATTACTTAACACACTTTCGTATTTTATACAATTAAATAAGACTTTTCAGGATCATCTGGGTATAAAAGAAACAAGCTTTCTCGTGTTCGTGTAACCGCCACGTAAAAAAGTCTATGTAAAGAGTCTTGGTTGTACCGTGTTTCGCGCTCCGAAGACGCGGATATATCTGTTAAGACAACGACGTTATCACATTCCGCACCTTTAGCCCCGTGAATCGTAGATAGCGATATGCGAGGTTTTTCTCCGAGCTTTTCTTTCTTTTTAAGCAAAGAAACTATATAACTTTCCAACTCTTCCGGTATAAGGTTAAGAGCTTCTCTCCATATAATGTCTTGTTCAACGAGCAATCCGTGATTTTCTTTTAAATCTTCATAAGAAAACATCTCTAAATCGTCGCCATAGATAGCTTTCTTCCCTCGTTTAATTTGTTTTCCATTCCCTGACATCATTTTGTATATTTTCTGGGCGGTTTGCTTGTCTACAGAACCACCTTTCCTTAGTTTTTCCCATCCTTTGATGGCAAGCAACGCACTAACGCTAACAGAAGGGACACCCTGTTTTTCAAAAAAGTATCCGTGTGTTCGCATTTCCTCTTCAACCTCTTTAAGCATAAAAGCGCATTGTGCTAGAATAAGCCAATTTCCTTCGTTCATCTTGTCGAAAGGGATACCGCTCAAACGCACCACTTCCCCTTCTTTTTCCGCAGGATCATATTCTTTTGGGAATCTGTTGGGTTTAGAAATTTGTTTAATAATGCTTTGAGCAATTTTATGTGGAGTTTTTGGGACACGATAAGATTGGGATAAAACCTCGGCTCCGGATTCTAAATGAATAAACTCTTTTGGAGAGGCTCCTGCCCATACGTAGATTGCTTGATCATCATCTCCGGCGCAGTACATTTTTTTAGCTTTTGTATCTAAGACATGAGCAATGTCCCATTGTAAAGGCGAAAGGTCTTGTGCTTCATCTAAAAGAACCAGATCAAACGCAGGGCAAGTGTATTTTGCATCTAACAAAAACATCTCAAGCATGTCTGTAAAATCATATACACGTTGCTGTTCTTTAAAATTGTTGTAGCTTTCTGAGATGTACTCTACCTCATGCCATTGCATGTTTCCGAGAGAGGAATCATTATATTCTTCTCTAAGGGATACCTTCTTGACCCGTGCGCGATGGATAAGGGACAAGACAGGGCTGTTCCTAAAAATTCCTTTTTCCTCAAAATCCGTGGTGTTCATGCCACCAAAATTAGAAAGGCGAACTTGAAGAGCAAACTCTTTTACGTCCTTCTCTTCCATGCACCTCTTTCCTCGCTCATCCATACAATGCTTAGAAAAACTGTGTATGGTTTTAAACCAAGGCAAATCTTTTTCTGGATTAAGATTAAACTTGACACCCGCTCTTTCCCGCGCCTCGTTGCAGGCTTTGTTGGTAAAGCTTAAAAAAGCAATCTTGTTAGAAGGAACGCCTTGAGACAAGGACTCTGATACCCTATTAATAAGTGTTGTTGTTTTTCCTGTCCCCGGAGGTCCAAATATACGGAACATTAAAACGGTCCTTTTTCATCTTCTACAAAGGACTTAGGTTCTACCTTAAACTCTTCTTCAAACTGCGCCGGAATACCCCAAACGCGAAGAGATTTTCCTTTTACTTTTAATTGACACGCTTCCCCTCCAATATCCTTTAATCTTTGGGCTACCTGATGAAGTTTGTATTCGTAAAATTTATTCTTCTTAAGATGATTCATCAAATCTTTAATTCTAAAATAAGTTTTTGCCTTCTCTTCATCTGTCCAAGCCCTGCGTAAATAGATTTCGTCTCGACTTTCCGCTCTTTGCAGATGATGAGCAAACTCTTCTAAATACTCATAAAACTGACCATCAATATTAGAGTCCTCAGAAGCCTCCATTATCGAACCCTCAGTTTCTGTCATGTTAGACAACAACCCATTCAAACGAGTTTCCCACTGTGGTTTGGAAACAGAAGGGGGAATATAATTTAACTGCTCTATGCAAGCCTTTTGAAATTTAGGTTGCATCATAAGGCTCTCTGTGTCTAATTCTACAGGATGGGAGTTAACATCTAGAAACCAAAGAGGAGGGTTAGAGTTATATTTCCTTAAGTTCCCTACTGCGGTATTGGTAACCAAAGATTGAACACCATACTTCCTTGTGGCGCATAACTCTTTGTTACAAAAGCTTTTTATAGGTTGATCACTACATTTGTACGTGTAATCTTTCTTTTCTAATTGTTTAGCCACCGTATTTAATTCGTCAAGACTCAAGGGAGGATCAAAGTACTGAGAGTTAAATTTTTGTATCTCTGAGTCCCACGTTTTAGGGAATGCTTTTCTTAAGTACACGCCAACATTAAACAGACCATTGTTACGCGACCCTTCTTCAAACCCCTGTTTAAACAAAGCTTGCAGGCACGGAGGGACATCTTTAAAATCTGTGTCCGGCTCACTTTTAATTTCAAAAGAAAGCAATTCCTCGGGGTCTTGTGCGTATTTCTCATATAAAGCAAAGAACTCCTCGAGAGTTCCGGCGGAACCATCATCTTGAATAACGTAGCGCATACCGGTTTCAATAGTGTAATAAGGAAGATTTAAAAAATTTCCGGTATCCCCTTTTTCTACGTTTAAATAAACCTGTTTGGGGAAAATCTCTGAACCATTGTATCCTAATGCAGAGGCCATATTCTTAAGTGTTTCCTGCATATCCTTGGCCGACAACCAATCTTTAGTAAACAGAAAGATGTGCGCTCCGCCAGATTTACTACGACAAACAACAAGGGGTAGCTCTAACTTCCTTACCTTTTCAACTAAAACTTTGTGGTCAAGTCCAACATATTCATCTACGTCAATACAGCCCCACACGCATTGACTGCTTTCATTGATGGGAATAATACCGATTGCTGACCCCTTTCCCGACAAATGCTCTTCCCAAAGCTTCGTGGTGCGTGGAGTACGAACAATCTGAGCCTTCCCTGTTTGCTTACCGTTTTTGTTGCCGGACACGGCATACGTTCCGTAAGCAAGGTCTAGCCCTCTAAATATATGTTCAAATTTTTCTGATTCTATAGACACATTTCACCTATTAATAAATTGGGGGGCTTGCACCCCCCAATCCACCCAGAGAATTAAAACGGTAAGTCTTCGTCTCTGCCGTCTTCTGCGTCAGCAACGGGAGCGTCAGAAGTGTGCTTCACAGTTATTTCACCTTTCTGTATGCTATCAGCAAAGGCTCTTGCCTTATGATATGCTTCTGCATCTTGTAAAACACCGCTGTTTTCTTGCTCAAGGGTAATGTCCCATCCGTGCCATTTACCTTTTGAGTTTTCTTCGCTAACGGTCTTTAATGAGTACACGTAAGCATATGAAGGCGGTGTGAAAGGAACACCTTTATCGTCTTTCATATTCCTAGACATAACCATCGACAACCACTTCTTTGACTTTTTAAGTTGCGTGGACTTCATCGAAATCAAAGCGGTGTCGTAACCCTCTTCGTTTAAAACAACGACATAATGTTGCGCTGTTGTGTCTATGTAGTCACCATTTCCTCCGATAACGTAATCTTTGTTATCTTCAGCACTCCGCTCTGTTTTAGGTATACTCGCCTCCCCCGGAGCGTAGATTGCTTTGGGTGCGCCAGAGCCTGTGCCTCTTGCTTCCCAATGGATAAAACGCTTATTGAACATAGCAAGTATGACACGCACTCCCTCGGCTCCGGGGTAAACCTGTCCCGTCACTGTGTTTATAATGTCGCCTTTCTTTGCCCCATCAGGCATATCGTCCAGACCCGATAAGATCTTTAAGAAGGGAAGGGCTAGATCTTCTTGTGTAATAGCCGATAAGCCTTTTCCTGCATCTTGAGCAAACATATTAATATCAATATTTGCCACCGGATTTTCTTTAGTGTTTGCTACTTCTTGCTTACTCATTTTATTTCACTCCTTTTATTTCTGCGTGATCAATTACTGTTATACCTATAACTTCTGGCACACTTCTGCCATTTTCTACCTGTTCTTTACCCCAAGCCCGTAAAGTCATTGGATGTATTTTCGTGTCCGTTTTAACGTCAATTCTTTCTTTCTCAGCAAGAGCTTGGAACTTTAAAGCTACTTCGTCCTCCCCCTTCCCAAAATCTGCGGAAACTGTGTTCTTAATTAGATCAGCGTAACCGTTCTCACGCAACCATTCAAAAGCTTTAGGTCTGTCTTCGACCTTGATGCTTGTGTTGTATATCTTCTTAATAGTAACACTGTGACCAGAATCGGTTTCAAACTTTCGCATGTTTACTTCCGCCATCGCGGCAGGAAGTTCTTCATCCGTTAGTTTTCTAAGTTCCGCTTTACTCTTTTTAAGTTCTGCTTCTGCAAACAGTACTTTCTTTTGCTCCCCTACAATTCGATCAGCTAATTCGCCAAGCGTTTGTAGACTAGTATTTTTAAAAGAAGAAACCTCGTTGCTCTCCTCTTTCATAAAGTCCGGTACTTCACTCATAATCTTTCCTTTTTCTTGTTTCAAAAATTCACTGTTGTTTTACGACAGTAATTAATGTATATACTATTTTATAGTAAAAGCAAGGAGAAAGTTGTGAAATATGTTTTTAAAACAGAACCATTCAATCATCAGAGGCGAGTGTTTGAAAGATCCAAGTCGTTAAGACATTATGCTCTTTTTTTAGAGATGGGGACAGGCAAGACAAAAGTAACGGTAGATAGTATGTCCTTTTTGTATGAAAACAATGAGATAGACACTGTGCTTATCGTTGCGCCCAAAGGCGTGTACGAGAATTGGATTAAGAATGAGATACCAAAGCACATGCCGGACAGAATTGAAAGTTTAATTGTTAAGTGGCAACCTAATTTTACTAAAAAGTTTAAAGAAGAAATGAAACAAATTGCAACTCGGGAAGAAAGAAAAGAAAGGAAGTTGCATCTTTTTGTGATGAATGTAGAGGCTTTGTCCACAAAGAAGGGTTTGGACGTTGCCTCTTACTATTTGAAACAAAACCCAGACAATATGGTTATTATAGACGAAAGCACTACTATTAAGAATAGAAATGCCGCCCGTACTAAATCTATAATAAAGTTGGGTGAATTAGGGAAGTACAAAAGAATCTTGACAGGTTCTCCTGTAACAAAGTCTCCTTTGGATTTATTTTCGCAGTGCAAGTTTTTAGATGCAAACATGCTTGGTTTTGATAGTTTTTATGCGTTTAGAAACAGGTATGCTGTCGTAAAACGTATGGCGTTTGGGGGCAAAAGCTTTGACCACATTGTGGGTTACAGAAGAATGGGAGAATTGCAGGCTAAGATACACGACACAAGTTCTCGTATATTAAAGGAAGACTGTTTAGATCTACCGGAAAAACTGTATCAAAAACGCTATGTACCGTTGAGCGCGGATCAAAAGAAAGTGTACGACCAAATGAAGACATTAGCCTTGGCTCAGATAGACAATGGGGAATTGTCTACGACAACAAGTGTGTTGACGCAGATTATGCGGTTACAACAGATATGCTGTGGGTTTTTACCTCCTGATGATGGAGAAATTAAAGAGCTTGAAAACTACAGAACGAAAGAACTGTTATCTATACTTGAGGAAGTACACGGGAAAGTAATTATATGGGCAACGTGGACCCACGATATTAAAAAAATAAAGAAGGTTATTGCCGAAGAGTATGGGGAGAGAAGTGTAGAGACATTCTACGGAGAAACACCGCAAGATAAACGACAAGAAATTGTAAATAGTTTCCAAAACGGAGCAAACCCCCTTCGTTTCTTTGTGGGTCAACCCCGGACCGGGGGCTTTGGCCTGACGTTAACAGAGGCAAAAACTGTGATTTATTACTCAAACAGCTATGACCTTGAGATAAGGCTTCAATCAGAAGACAGGGCGCATCGTATAGGGCAAGAGAACAATGTTACTTATATTGACTTAGTGTCTCCGGACACGGTAGATGAAAAGATTATAGATGCCCTTCAAGACAAAGTAGATTTAGCAACTAAAGTTTTTGGAGAAGAAACACGACAATGGTTAAAGTGATAGGGGGGAGTAATTTTTTCCGTCAAAAGTTAAACAAGAGTTTCGGCACACGTTTTGGCTTGCGCTGACATGCACCCACCCTTGATTAGGATCTGTGTTGTCCTCTGACCAAAATTCTAGGATAAGTTGATCATAATCAATGTTATGAAAGATCCACGCGGCTAAAAGTTTGTTAGAGACTCCTATTATCTCTATGTCAGCCGCTTCTCCTTTTGAGTGTTGACTTTTACTAGATCCCCCTATTTTCTTATTTAAACCTTTTGAGCGATATCCGCTGCTAGGGGTAAACGGACCAAATTCTTTTCTTACTGGCTCGAGGACCGTGGTTGCTAGATACTTTAAATTATCAATGTGATTAGGAATAGGTTTGTTGTTAATCCCAAACCGCAACGCCGTTTGGCTCTTGCATAATTCTTCTAAAGTGAAATGATCAGAAAGTTTCATAACAATTGTTCCAAACCACTAGCAATTATAATCATTACAACAATACCCCACAATTTTGTGTCTAATCGTTCTAAAGCTTTTTCTACTTTAGCATATCTAACGTGACATTCTTTTTCATGTTTTTCTAAAAGTTTTAGAACATCATCACTATCCATCGCACTATCCTACTAAACGATCTAATTGTTCCATCCTTGCGAGAGTCTCAGGATTAAATGGCCCAAGATTAGCTTGTGCTACCTCTTGAGCAGGTGGAGCCGTAATTGTAGGGCGTGGAGGGATGTTAGCTTCTGAAACTTTCTTTTTAAGTGGTTTTCTTTTAGGAATTGGTATTGCATTAGCAAGTGGTTTTCTTTTAGGAATTGATCTTGCACTAGCAGGAGATATTATACTTATGTCTTCTTCTGAAATCTCCTGAATGGGAAGTCGTATAGAAGGGGAAAGCACTCTTCTAAAATAATTAACAAAGTTGTCGGCAAGTACTCGTCCAACACCTCTTTTAGTAATCTCACTTGCTTTATCTAAAGTACTAATAAATTCTTTAATATTACCCGGAAGTAACGATTCTTTTAATCGAGAAGATAAAACGGCTTGAGGAATGTCACTAAAAAATTGTTTACCTAATTTAGCAAATTGTGCTGGAACTTGTATTGTCCCTGAAGGGGCAACTCTTGCACCTATAAACCTCCCCAAAAACTCCATACTTCCACCTCCCATAAATTCAGATTCCGGTAAAACCGCTCTTAAATAATCCTCTATTGTTTCTAATTGGGTTATTGATTTATTAAAGTCTTTTAAATAATCGTCACTAATAATGTTTTTTTGTTTTAAAACCTGTAGAATACTTGTTTGAGGCCCTAATTTAACATTTATGGTCGCACCAGTTCCTAATTTATACAATTGTTCTATGGGGTCATTCAAATAAGCTTTTACAGGAGTTGGTAGAACTGTTTTAGTTACAGGGTCAGAAGATTTTGTAAGAATATAATCAATAACATAAGAAGTAAAAGCATCTTTAATTGTAGGATCGTTGTTTTTCTTTGCCGCTTTATTAATTAAATCTGCGTAAAAATTAAATTGCTCTAATGGTTGTGGACTATTTAAAGCTGTGTCAATTGCTAATGAAGGGTTTGAATGACCGAAAGCTTTTACTAAAGCGGTGTTTTGTGCAGATTTTTGTGACACAAGTTTTTTTAAATAATTTAAACTTTTTTGTAAATCTGTTCCTTGTTCCGAGGCTATTCTTAAATCTTTTTCTAATGTTTTAAAAGGAGATAAATCTAACAATACTTTTGTTAAATCGTTATTGAGAAATTCTTCTAATTTTACAGGGTCAATAATTTTTTTTGTTATTTTTTCTTGTTCTGAAACGTCTGTACCTATTTGTTTAGCAAAAGTAGTGTCTACAGGTATGCTTTTTATAACTCTTTCTTTTACTAAAAGATCGTTTAAAATAAGATTTAAAGCAGTGTCGTAATCTTGATTGTACCCTGTTTCTTTATTTAACATAGCCATAACGTCAGTTATTTCTTCGTCTGGAACAAATTGTCCGACATTTTCTGCGGTTATAGGTTGCCCTTCCTTTTTTCGCAACAGTTTACCAATTACATTAAATCCTTGCCTTAAATCTTCATAATTAAGTCGTGCTTTACTACCTCCAGAAAAAATTGCTTTTTCTAGCAACAATTCTGGGGATACTATACTTTTTCCCTCAACATTTTGTTTGGTAGCATCTGTAATAAATGTTCTTTTAAACAAATCATTTCCAACTTTACTTATTTGTTTTGCTTGATCAAAAGAAACTTTGGCTTGAGGGTTCATGTTTGGTATTGGTTTAGTATAATCTTCATAAATATTTTCGGCTAACCTTCCGTAAAAACCACGAAGGGTTGGGTTTTTTTCTCTTTTTGATAATTCTAAAATTGTAGACCTGTCAATTTTAAGCTCATTTAAAGTAAATTTACCTCCTCCCCTTAATTTGTTAACAAAGTTAATGACATAAGGGTCCATTCCTTGCAATTTACCTGTTTTAGGGTTTTGATAACGGCTTAAATTAATTTTTGCTTTTCCTGTTTTTGCGTCTGTAACGGTTTTAAAAAAACTAAGAGTGTCTTCTGGCGTAATTTGTTCTTTGCCAATAACGGATAAAGTTTTGTCCCACGCTCCATCTTCTACTTTACGCCAATTTTTTATAACTTCATCTATATTTTGTACTAAAAGTTTGTTTGCTTTATCTTTTATTTCTGCTTCTGGTAAATTAGTAAATTTTTCTAAAGTTTTGTCTGTTTTATCTAATGCTCTTTGAAGTTTTGCATTTAATAAAGTTTGAACTCTACTTCTATACAGTGCAGAAGCTAATTTTAAAGCGTTGTCATCACCAGTAGCATAAAGAGTGTTAATTGTAGCGTTAATCGCACGTAATCTTTCATCCGTTTGATCTTTTAATGCTTTTGCAAACACATTATCATTAGCTGCAAGTTGTCGTTCTAACGCAATTAAAGGGTTTTTAAATTCTTTTGCTACAAGACCGGGAGAAAGATTAAGAGATGCAAGATCATTTAAAGTTCTTTCTGGAATATTTTGATTTAAATCCTTAATAAAAGAATCAAAATTAAATGTTTTTCCTTCTTGTTTAGCGTAATCTTTTAATTTGTTTACAATGTAATTTGCGGCTTGCCTGTCTTTCTCGTTTTTTACAAAAGTAAATTTTTTGTTACCAATAAATGGGAACTTAATTTCATCAGGAAGAAGAGTAACTAAACTACGCGCGTTGTCTGTAAAAGCACCAAGAAGACTACTTGCAACGGGAAGACCAAGGCCAACACCCCCTCCAAGAGTTTCATAAAGAATACGTGTTCCAAGATCTCCGGGGTTTGCTTCTTCAGCCATACCCGCACCTATTGTGGGTGGAACAGCAAAAACTGTTTCACCTAATGCATATCTTTTAGGGTTTTTTGCGCTTTTACCTGCAGCAGAAGCAACTATTTGTGCAAGGTCTCGAACAGTGGCAGAAGCTTGGCTTGATCTTAAAATAAGTTCATCAGGAAGAGTTGTAAAGGCCCCTCTTACTGCCTCTATAACTTTAGAACTTTTTGCGTTTGGATTTTGTGTTGCTAAATTTCGTGTTATTTTTTCCTGAAGGGGATTAATTCTTGCACGAATTAAATTACCTCCAAAATTAACGTCCTCTGGAATTTTAGAAAGAAGCCCTCTTACACTGTTTGTACCTAAAAAAGAAGAGGGGTTTAAAATAGCAGAAGCAGTGTCTCCTGCTGTGCGATAAGCCTTCTCATCTGGTAAATAGGTTGCTTCAGGAAGAACAGCCTCGGTTGCCCCTCTAAACCCTACCGCCGTTAACCCCCCGACAACAAGCCCGGTTCCAATAGCTAAAGGTATTTTTATTTGAGGAGGAAGAGGAAGAGGAGACGTCATGACTCCTTTTCCTGCAGCTAATCCTGCGTATCCAGCAGGGGTATACGCAGCTAATCCACGCCCTGCTCCTTCAAAAAAGGCTCCTGTTTTTCCCCGCGATTTCATTGTTGTAAATGTTTCAAATACTTTATTTGGCCCCTCTTGCCTAAAAGCATTAATTTCTTCTTCAGAAAGATTAAATTGAGGACTTTGTAAAATAGCTTCTGATATATTTTTTTGTGCTGTATTAGGGTCGATTTTGTCATCATTAACAAATTCTTGATACAAAGCTTCTACTTCTTCCCCTTTTATTCTATCAACCATATGATTTCCTACTTTAAATTTAATCTTTTTGTTGTTCTTTCTATTATTTCTTTGGCAGAATTATCGTCTTTTCCTAGTAATCTAGCTGCAAGCATTTCGTAAGAATTAACCAAACCAGTAATAATATTTTCATAAGATTTATTTTTATTTCTTACTGTTAGATCAAATTTTGTATCTTGCGCTCTTTTTTGTGCATTTGCTTTAAATACATTTAAAGCAGAAACAAGGGCTGTAATTCGATTTGCAAACTGTGTTTTATTTCCAGTAAAGCCGTCAAATTTAGGTAATTTATTTTCAAGGAAATTTTTGTCTGCAACAGAATCTCGTCCACCTAATACATCTGGGTCAAAAAGAGTGTTTACTTCTACTGTTAGTAAATTAAGCGTATCTACAATATTATCTATATTTTGTACTTCTTCTCTATAAGGAGCGTCTCTTCCAATAAATTCGTTTATCTTGTTAATTGTTTCTAAAACAGGACGCACAGCCCCTTCAGCAACTGCCTTTGGATCTAATTGTGTAATTAATTTTTGTATATCTTCATACCCTGTAATAGGAGATGTTTCCTCGGGATCTTCTCCCTCGGGATCTTCTCCCCCAGAAAAAGCTTTTGCTGTAATTGTTTGTGCTTGTTTAAATAACTCAGGAGATACATCAGAATATTCACCTAATTCGTTATTTCTACCTATAACTGCTCTTGCTTGAAGTCTATTCAAGGTTGACGCTGGAAGAACTATTATCTCTCCTGAATCCGGGTCTGTAATTGTTTTTTCTCTAATTACGTTTTCTAATCCAGCTAATGTTTGAGCGCTATTTGTATTAGATGCACCACTTCCAAAATTATTTAAATAACTTGGGTTTGTTATTGCATCATATTTCGTTTCGGTAAAAGTACGGTTGTCTTCGTTAGCCTCTATAAGAGTTTTTACAACGGATGCCCTTGTTTTTTCATCTGCGCCTGTTTCTGCAATAGCGGTTTGAAGCGTGGTTAAATCTAATTTATCTTCTCTGTCACGTTCAGCAGCTACTACCTCTCCTATGTTTGTAGCAAGATTTTTTGCTGCTGGAGCAAGTCTACCTAAAAAAGGAGTAGGAACAGCCGTAGGCGTAAATAAATTACTTACAATATCTCCTGCAAAATTAAGTTTAGCTCGTCCTATATCTGCTTCTCTTCTTTTTTCTGTATCACCTAATAGTTCTTTAAAAAAAGGATTTAATTGTTCCATTTTGTCTTTATAAATGTCTGTTCTAGGCTTACCTCCGGCAATAAGATCCATATACTGGTTTACAACAGCAGGATTAACTGCTCCCGCTGATTGCATTTTACGAACCATACCACCATCAGCCATCGGCACGGGTTCCGTGGGCTGTCCTGCCATAAGCATAGACCCAACACCGCCTGCCATATCTGTTGGCATTCCCATTTCATCTTCCATAACAACATCTGCTTCGCCTTGCATTAGGCTGTCTAATCCCCCTTGAGCATCTACAATAGCCATAGTAGGTTGAACTAAAGTCAAAACAGAATCAGGAGTTTGCTCCGCATCCGGGCCACCAACAAGTTCAGCAAGTTCTTGTCTGCGCCCCTCTACAGGAACGTCATTTCCGCGAATTGCGTTCATTAACTCTTGATAGTCTCCCGAAGAATCTACTTGAGAAAGAATACCGGAAACAAGCTCCTCCCCTTCTTGCCTATACGCTTCCCCCATAACTTCTTCTGGACCGGGGGCCACGGGATTTTCTGGAGGAGCCATCATTTGTTGTGGTGGTGGGGTCATCATTTGTTGTTGTGGAGGAGCCATCATTTGTTCAGGAACTACGCCGCCTTGTTGCATAAACATTTTTCGTTGTAATGGATTCATGTTATGTGTTCCTTTAACCAAATAAACCAAGGTTTTTAGCACCAGAAGCGGCACTTAACCCAGCAATTCCCAGTCCTGCTACTTGCTGGAACGGAGATGGAGAGAAAGTCGGTGTTTGTGTCACTGTTTGCTGACTAGACGGTATACCTTTGTATATATCACTTAAGAACTGCAACTGTTGATATGGATACTGTTGCTGTTGAAGTTCTGTTTGACGTGTAGCATCAAGGGTGGATTGACCTATACCACGTTGCAATGTGCCTAAATTCATAAGAGTGCTTATATCTTGGTTGCTAAGACTTTGTAACTGTTGCCCTAACCCTGCCTGCACTCCGCCTAACCCTGAAAGTTGTTGTCCTATTCCTGCAATACCTCCTGCAAGACCAGAAGCTAATCCCGCCTGACGAGCCGCTAAATCAGAACGAGCAAGCCCTGCTTGCTGTAACGCTCCGGCTCTCTGAAACCCAATATTACTTAATCCTTGTCCTGCGGCTAAACGTCTGTTTTGTTCTTCTTGAAACGCTTGTTGTGCTTGTTGCGAGGCTCGACCAAAATCTTGAGCATAGGCTTCTCCCACCGCTCTAGCACGTTGTCCCTCTAACTCGGCATCCATAATGTCGCGTCTTGAACCGGAAAAAGCCCCAGAAGAAACCGCTTGAGCATCCTGACGGTTTTGGGCTTGGTCAAACTGACGGTTAATAGCTCCCTCAACATATTGTTGATAAGGACTTTGAAACTGTGCGGCACTTGAAGGATCAAACTGTGCTTGTTGCGCTTGGCGAATAGACGCAATACCAGACTGTAATTCAGGAGTTGCTCCTGACGTAGGTAAAAGCTGTTCGTACCCCGTTTGAAGCTGTTGTTCTGACGGGTCCATAATGTCAAAGGCTCGTGTGCCACGGTCCAGTGTTCCTCTTGCCTGACCATAGGTCCGTCCTGCTTCTCCTAATAAATCTTGTGCATTTTGTAAGTAAGGAAGATAAGACCCTATGCCTACCTCGGCCAAGTCCATTGCCTGCATTTCCTGCGGAGATAACCCTGCAACTTTAAATCCCGGCGGTAAAACACGATTTGCTTGACGACTTGCAACAAGTTCTTGTACATCATCTAAAAGCGCACGTCTATATCGAGCAAAATCAGGATCTTCTTTTACCGTGGTGGTTTGGTTGACATAATCTGTAGCCATTATGCGACTCCCTCAAATCTTTTCATTAGACCATACATTGTTTTAATACCGTCTTTGTATCCACCGCCTGCAAGTTTACCCACACCTTCTACCGCATCTTTAGTAAAAACAAACTCACCGGGCATAAGGTCAGCAGGGACAATGTCGCGTTCTATTCCTAGAGGGCCGGGGACTTCTCCCGTTCTTCGTGGCCCATAGACTTTTCCACCCATTTCCATTTTTTGAGCAGCACCCTCTTCAATGCCTTGCCTAAAGCTTGAAACAGGGTCTGCAACTCTTGGGAGATTTGCTCTTGCAGAAGCAAGTCGTTCTGACGCAAGTTGTTGTGCTTGTTGTCTACGAACCATTTCGTCTTCAATGGCAGGATCTTCTTTGTAAAAAGGTGAATAATACGGATACCCTCCTGTTTCAATACCTTGTGGTGCTGTAAGTATATCTCCCGGTGTAACAGGGGGAGGGGGTGGAGGAGGTGGAGGAGGTGGGTTATTAATATTGTTATAATTATCAATAATCTCTTGTGTATCAGGGTCAATAAAGAAATCGCTTTGACCACTAAAAATTCCCGCTTGTTGTGCGGCGGCTTGTTGTGCGGCGGCTTGTTGTGCGGCGGCTTCCGCATTCTGTGTGTTCTGTTGTGTGTTAAATGCACCTAATTGATTTCGCATAGCTTCCGCAATCCTAGAAGCAGAAGTATTGTATAAATTGCTTGGATCGGAAGCCCTGCTTTCTTGTGCGGCAAGGTCTGCCTTTAATCTATTTTCATTAGCCGTTTGATAGGGGAGACTACCAATTGTAGAAATCAATCGGTTTTCAAAATCACCAAAAAGAGGCGAGGAAACAAATTGACTTTCTGTCATAGGATTAGGACCTGTAGTAGCTTTCCTGTACTCTTGTGCGTACAACTCATTAAGACGATCTAGTTGCCCTGAAGGACTAAGCGCAGGGTCTATGTCAAATATACCTCCACCTGTTTGCATTTTTCGTACAGGAAGAAGGGAGGCTAACCCTCCGTCTCTTGCATAGGCTCTTCCGGGGCCAACAAGAGCGTTATAAGGTCTTCTTGTAGTAGGAAAATCTTGGAAATTAACTCTAAGAGCATCAATTTGTTCCTGTGTTGGACTGCCGTAGATGTCTTGAGGAGCATCACCGCCACCGCCTCCACCACCCATAAGAGCAGAACCTGCTACAGTTGCCCCTATTGCAGGAAGAGCAGCTTTAATTGCGCCCATAGTCACAGGTGCAAGAGTTTTTGTAGCAGCGTTATAAACAAGTTTTTGTCCTGTTGCGTCTCTAATTGGATTAAGAAAGGCTCCAGCACGTTGGAACATAGTGGGGTTTGTTATTGCTTGTAGCCCTGCTTGCGCCCCTTTTTGCGTTGCTGCTTTTAGCCCTGTTTGCGGGGAAACGAGCCTTACATCAACAGGCGGTACAAGTCCAGCCGCCGTTTGACGAGCCAGTAATCGTTGATCACTTGCTAGCTGTAGAATTTCCCCTTGAGTATATACTTTATTGGGGTCAACGGTGAGGCCTTGGCCGACATTCGGGAAACCTCCTCCCGCTGTTTGAAAAGGAAGTCTGTCTGCAGATAAAGCCCCACTACCAAATCTTGCGTCTAATCCCGCCGTTAACCCTGATATTGCGCCAGAAGTTAAAGATTCTTTTAAATTTCCACCTGTTAACGCAGTTCCGGCTGCACCCCCTGCTCCAGCAGCTAACCCTGTTACTACTGGGTTTAAAGTAGAAGCAGCCACTCCTTGCATTGCGGCAAACGCGGCTGGCCCAAAGTATGCCAAGGCAATAGGAAGAGCAATTTTTGCAACGGTTTTTAACTTTTTAAACATTTTTTTAAAGAAAAATTCAGGTAACCCTGTTTCGGGGTTAATGGAATTTAGTTCGTTACCAACGATATAACGCTCTGGCTCATAGCCCATTTCCCCAATTTGAGCAAAAAGCATGTCTTTAAGTTGTGGGTTGGCGTTCAAAACGTCCATCGGTATGACAGTATCGCCTTCTGATGCGTGGACCACGTATATGTCACCCTCGCGCCCCATTGCTGCTAATTGACTTGTCATTTCGGTTAGCGAACCAATACCGTTTTCTGGAACCATTGGGGCTTCTTCTGCACCAACAAACGAGGCAATGCCACCCTCTGGCATAGCCACCTCTTCGGTTTGTTCCATCATCATTTCGGGAGGAGGCATAGGAGGGGCTTCTCCTTGCATTTGAGACATCATCTGTTCCATCATTGCGTCATTAGGCATACCAATATTCCATCAATTATTAAAAAGCACATTTAACCGTGTGGCGTGGAACTTGGTGTCCGACGAAACCTTATTGTAACAAAAACTATAACTACCGTCTACCGTCCGTGCGTATTTCAACCCGTGGAGACCCTAATCGCCATTGATTTTCAAGGTCTGAATTAGATACTTTAATTGCAAAACTACGACCACGCAAGCGTACATCCGCCTCTTGCGTAAACTGTTCAACAACTGTACTTGACCCCGCAACACTCTGCGTTACTGTGCTATCGTCAGATTGCAGGTAAGCACCACCGGGGTTATTACGTGTCTGCAAAGTAAAAGTTACAGCAGGACTACTAGAAGTTGATCCATCAAACGTGATGTCTGGTATAAGTCTGGACACAAAAACAAACCTGTCGCCATCACCTATATCGACCTGAGAGCTTTCAATATGTGCCTCAATTGCCGAATCAGGGGTTGTTGAGCCATCATCTAATCCAAACTCTTGATAATAAAGATAATTATCTCCTGCCGCTATTGGATAGGTAAGAATACCTCGGTCCACCCACGCGGTTCGAGACAGATTACCATACGACCAAACCTGTTCCTCATAGTTAAATATAACGTATTTGTCTATTTCAGAGCTACTTGCGGAACAATAAAACCACCAAATCTCCCCATAAGAACTGTTGAGCGCAGAGAAAACTTTTAATCCTTGACCAAGGTTAAAATCATTGAATACATACGATTTAACGCTGCACGGGAGCTTTTTAACACCTCCATCGTAGACATAAAACTCTTGATCGCCCATCCAGAACACTGTGTCATCTACGGCTTTGGCCGACATTGGGGAAATTATGGTCGTATTGCCCGAAATTTGACGAATACCAAAAGTGTAAGGGGGACCTAAAAATTGCATTGCATGAACCGAATTGTCTGTAAAGACAATAATCTGTTGTTTTGTCTCAACCGCACAAATAATCTCTGAACCACTACCAACTCGTAAGGAACCCGCTGTATTCGTAGTAGAAGTTGTCCACGTTGTTAGACTTTCTTGATCACTAAAACGTATCAATAGAGGGTCTTGTGTCCCAATAGCGGTTTCGGGATCGCAACCAAAGGCAATAACATGCCTATCAACGTCTGAAACAAGTATTTGTTTGGCAATTGTTGGCGTTTTTGCGTCAGAACTTTCATCGGACAAAGCCACAGCACGAACAAAACTGGAAGCACTATCCGACCTATCCCAGTAAAAAATACCACCGTCCCGGACATTGATTAACAAGTCTTCGCCAAAATTGTCGTGGCTCCACAAACGAAGTGTTGCCCCCGCCGCTAATAAGCTAGAAGCGGAACCCCACGTTCCACGACCCCACGTTCCTGCACCCCATCCTGTCCCCGACACGGACGTGTCTAAACCAACATTAATTTGATAAGCAGCAACAGAAGCCCCACCACCATTGCCTGTATCGCTACTGTTAGCCGTAGCTGTTGCTGTAAACTTATAACTGTTAGCATTAACAATATCTGTAATCTCATATTCTTGATTAAGCACGGGTGCTGTTATAGCCCCACCAAGACTAGCTGCATCACTAAAAGTCACGAAATCACCTTGGATTGCCCCGTGACCTGTTTCTGTTGCAGTAATAACAGCAGAACCATTAGTAGCTGCAAAGGTTACGTCCCCTGCACTTGTTGTTAATCGAATAGGGGTTATGTCATTAAGAGAACCCCCTTCTTCAATGTAGTATTTAAGGTTTGTTCCAACGCCCATAAATTGAGTTCCGTCAAGCGCGACCCACGGTTTTAAACCACGACAAGTTCCTTGGAACGTGTTTCCTGACACTTTGTACCAACCACCTATTTTTTCTGGGACACCGTAACGAAACCTAATTTTATCGCAATCAAACCAACCGCCCTCATTTGTATAAGACGTTGTTTCACGATTAATGCCGGGTCTAAACTGTAATTTAGTTAATGGCATAATAGGCAACCTCACTGCTCTGTACAAAAACAAAACCAAATAAAGCAACAGCTACAGAAAACATAGCAACAATCAAAACAGCAATACAAATATCTTTGATCATCTTCTTACGCAGTAGTTCTTTTTTAAACTCTCTTGCTTTTTCAGCACGAACCCTAGCTATTTCTCCTTGTAACGCTTC